>Ga0307414_10000088_pt1 | contig 84711 bp, 75 predicted proteins | sample DK1Ometagenome_FD_203804 | JGI IMG/M metagenome (GOLD analysis project Ga0307414, IMG submission 203804) | Maize rhizosphere microbial communities from greenhouse at UC Davis, California, United States - DK15-O-3 | ecosystem: Host-associated > Plants > Roots > Rhizosphere > Soil | place: USA...
CCAAGACCATCAATCAAGCTACTATGCTGGAGGGCTCTGTCAGAAACCTCGGCATCCACGCCTGTGGTGTGATTATCACTCCTGACGACATCACCAACTTTGTACCGGTGGCATTGGCCAAGGACTCAGATATGGTCTGTACGCAATTTGACAACTCGGTAGTAGAGTCTGCAGGTTTGCTGAAGATGGACTTTTTGGGTCTGAAAACGCTGACGCTGATCAAGGACGCAGTGAAAATCGTAAAGGAAAGACATGGTATTGTTTTGGATCCTGAAAACTTCCCCATCGATGATGAAAGGACATACGAGCTATTCCAGCGTGGTGAGACGGTAGGGATATTTCAGTATGAATCTGCTGGGATGCAGAAGTACATGCGTGAACTGAAGCCTACTGTCTTTGCAGATTTGATCGCCATGAACGCCCTTTACAGACCAGGTCCATTGGCTTATATTCCTTCGTTCATTAAGCGAAAGCATGGAATAGAACCGATCGATTACGATTTGGAAGACATGAAGGAGTACCTGGAGGAAACCTACGGAATCACGGTCTATCAGGAGCAAGTGATGTTGCTTTCTCAAAAATTGGCAGGATTTACTAAAGGTGAAGCCGACGTATTGCGTAAAGCAATGGGTAAAAAGCAAAAGGATGTGCTGGATAAAATGAAACCCAAGTTTATTGAGCAAGCTTCTGCCAAGGGCCACGATGCCAAGAAACTAGCCAAGATATGGACTGACTGGGAAGCCTTTGCATCTTATGCATTCAACAAATCCCACTCGACTTGCTACGCTTGGATTGCCTACCAGACGGCTTACCTGAAGGCACATTATCCTGCAGAATATTTAGCTTCCGTGTTGAGTAACAACATGAATGACATCTCTCAGGTGACTTTTTTCATGGAGGAATGTAAGCGGGCAAATATTCCGGTACTTGGACCAGATGTAAATGAGTCCAAGAATGGCTTCACCGTGAATGCTGCAGGAGAAATCCGTTTTGGGATGGCAGCTATTAAGGGTGCTGGTTCGGCCGCGGTAGATGCCATCATCGAGGAACGGGAAAAAAATGGACCTTACAAGAATATCTTTGACTTTGCGAAGCGGGTAAGTTCTAAGGCGCTCAACAAAAAAACTATGGAGGCACTGGCCATGGCCGGTGGCTTTGATTGCTTCACACAGCATCATAGAAGACAGTATCTTGAAGCGGTGGACGGTGATCTGAATTTAATCGAGAAGGCAACAAAATATGCGCAGAAAGTTCAGCAGGAAGAAGACAGTAATCAGGTAAGTCTTTTTGGAGGAGGAGCAGGAAATATGGAGATTCCGCTTCCAACTATTGCACCGATGGAGCCTTTCTCTCAATTACAACAGTTAAACATTGAAAAGGAAGTCATTGGACTTTACATTTCTGGACATCCGCTGGACCAGTATAAATTAGAAATAGAATCTTTCACGAATGCAGGATTGCCTGATTTAAATGATCTGGAAAGCTTAAAATCCAAAAGCGAAATCAAATTGGCTGGTTCAGTAGCGACTTTTGCCCACAGAACTACTAAGAACGGAAAGCCCTTTGGCACCCTCACCATGGAAGATTATCAAGGGGCATTCACCTTCTTCCTGTTTGGGGATGACTATGTAAAGTTCAAAGAGTATTTCATGCCCGGCTGGTTCTTGTTTATTACCGGGGCTGTTACATCCAAAAGATGGGCAGAACATGAGCTGGAATTTAAGATCAACAGTATATCCTTACTCAGCGAGATTCGTGGAAAAATGGTGAAGGGGCTTCGTGTAAATATTGATCTGGATGATCTGACGCTGGATCTGATGGAAAAACTGCAAAGTATCACTGAGAAGTATAAGGGTGAAGCAAAGCTTTATTTTGATGTTATAGACCGGAAGGAAAATATTGCGCTGGAATTATTCTCCAAGAAGTTCAGCATTGACCCAAGCTCTGAAATGATAAAGGAATTGAAAGAGCTACCAGAAGTGGCATACAAGGTGATTTAGGAAATATAGGAAGAATTTTATAGTATTAAGCTATTATAATCTTTCCTATAAACCCTTAAGAAATAACCGGTTATGAAAAACTGTTTTTATATCCTATTTCTCATAAGCGCCTATTCCTGTCAAGAACCTTTGGAACCGCAATCGTTGGATATTGATAAAGATATAATTGAGCTGAATCTAGTATTGAAAGGGGAATTGAACACTCCTACAGGTTTTCTTAAATCGAAAATTGATTATTACCAATATACAGTTGAGGAGCACTATTATTATAATTCCAGTGGAGAGCAAGTTCTTACAATTGAGTTAAATGAAAAAAGGGATACTGTAGGATATGCCATCAATTATTTTGATGATGAGAATAAGATAATCTTGTCCAAGAATTACCATCATCGGAAAGAAGGCCCGATTTTCTTTAATTCCACCAACTACAGTTACAATACTGAAGGGAAATTAACAGCTGTTTCTAAAGGCTTACCCGAAAACTTCAAGGTAATCAATAAATATTTTTATGATGCTCAAGGCCGGATGATTGAAATCAATGGCCCAATTGATGGTGGTGGAGAAAAGTTATTGTTGTTTTATGAAAGTTCTGGATCCGAAAAGATTGTGGAGGAACATTTCTTTTGGGACATCAACATTTCAAAACCATACTTCATCTATACGCTAAATTATGACCTGGAAAACAGGGTTGTTTCCAAAACGACAACCTTATTTACTGGAAAACAAACGGGATTTGAATATTCTTATGCCAGTGATGGAAAACTCTTGGAAGAGAAGGAGTATGACTTACATTTTGGGCAGCAGATGGTGAGGAGGATAGTTTACGAATACTATTAAATTATTATCGAAAAATTCAATCCACCTAATTTTGCACATGCATATCTTTGGGCAGGCCTATGGCATTTACAAATAAAAATGAGTCCCTGCGGGACGACCCATATTCTTGCCAGAGGTTTCAACCTCTGGAAACTGTACTACCTTAGTCTGCAAAGTCCTGTAAGGACGACCGATATTCATTACTTCAATGCCTTTAAAAAGATGAGAAGGAATATAATAAAATGAGATTTTTTAGCCGAAAAAAATCCTAATTCTCGAGCCGTTCGAATCCTGGCTGCTCCATATTTTTTTTTGTAAAAGCAGACAAATCTGTACGCATACTACGCAGAGGCGCTATCCCACTGATTCTCGCTAATATAAAATCAATAGAATGATACTCAATTAATTACGCATATATACTCAACTAGGATTCTGGCTTCCAAAACCTTAAAGAGCGGTTTGTAAAATCATCGAAACCTTGTTTCTTACAGGCTGTTATCACCGTTTTATGAATACTGTACGAATAGTTGCCACTATTGGCTGCTTGGCCATCGCGACGATTATAAAGGCACAGTCTGCTCCGGAGAAATCCGTCTATGCATCTAAATTGGGAGTCCCGATCATCTTAGATGGGAATCTAGATGAAGACATTTGGACTGATCCTCAGGGTTGGACTGGTGAATTTATGCAGTACTTTCCTTCAGATACTTCTAAAGCTGAAGTTAAGACCAGAGTCAAGATTGCTTTCGATGAAAACAACCTTTATTTGGCCGCCATTATGGAAAATAATGGCCCACGCGAATATGTCACCACTTCCTTAAGACGAGATTACCGAGGAGAACAAAATGACGGGATCAGCTTTGTTTTTGACACGTTCAATGATAAGACAAATGCCTTTCAATTTGGGGTGAACCCATACGGAGTACAGCGGGAAGCACTACTGTCCAACGGTGCGACTAGGCCAGATGACTTCAATCTAGCATGGGACAACAAGTGGTACGCAGAAGCAAAAATATTGGAAAGCCAATGGCAGGTAGAGGTAATTATTCCCTTATCCACTATTCGCTTCAAAGAAGGATCTACTAATTGGAGCGTGAATTTTTATAGAATTGACAGCCATACGGGTGAGCAATCCACTTGGATCAGCATTCCCAGAAATTTTCTCATCCTCAGTACTGCATTTTCTGGAAAGCTAATTTTTGAGACCCCTCTTCAAAAAAAATCTTCCAATATTTCCCTTATTCCTTATACTGCCGGCAGGACGTCCAAGAACTTTTTAAATGAAACCTCGGAACCTTTCACTACTTCTTTTGGGGGAGACGCCAAAGTGGGCATTGGTCCGGCCATGAACTTGGACTTAACTTTCAACCCGGATTTTTCGCAGGTCGAAGTGGATCAGCAAGTGACAAATTTAGATCGGTTTGAGATCTTCTTTCCAGAGCGTCGCCAGTTTTTTCTGGAGAATGCCGATTTGTTTAATAGTTTCGGTCAGCCACGCTCCCGCCCGTTTTTCTCAAGACGCATCGGCGTAGACATAGATTCTGCAACTGGCCAAAATATTCAGAGTAAGATTATTTATGGCACCCGGCTTAGTGGGAAGATCACGGAAGACTGGAGATTGGGCCTGATGAACATGCAAACAGCCACTGATGAGGATGCCGGCATCGCAGGGAAAAACTTCACAGTGATGGCACTGCAAAAGAAAATCTTTACAAGGTCTAATATAGGAATGATCTACGTCAACCGCGAAACTCTCGCTGTAGAAGAAAAGGGACAATTATTTGATCCAAACGGCTATAACCGCCTCATTGGCCTGGACTATAATCTCAACTCAGCTGATGGTAAATGGTCCGGCAAGGTTTTTTACCATAGGACCCTGGAATCCTCCAAGCCGGAATCCCCGTACTCCTTCAACGCATATATCCTCTACAGTGACTTGCGATGGGAATGGAGTCTCAGCTATCAGGATGTAGGTAAAAACTTTAACCCCGCGGTGGGATTTGTCCCGAGAGTAAACTATAAGAGGTTAAATCCTGACGTCTCCTATGTTTTTTATCCCAAATCGGATTGGATCAACCGTCACGGACTTTTTGTTGAGCTGGAAGGCTATTGGAACGAGGACCTGGGCATGACTGACAGGGAAATAAATATGGGATATTTTGCCCGGTTTAATTCCCTCGCGGAGATTGTGGTCTTCCATACCAACAAACACCTTCAGTTGATGAACAACTTTGATCCTACACGAACAGGAGGAGAACCCTTACTGGCCGGAAGTGAATATAAGACCAATTCCATTGGACTGGAATTCCAGAGCAATCCCCGCAACATCTTTAATGTAAAGATGGAGGCCCAAGCCGGACAATATTTTACCGGAAATTATCAGCGGGTAGTCAGTGACATGACTTTGAGAATCGGGTATAGGGCCAATATTTCTATGAACTTCAATTATGCCCGAATACGGCTTCCTGAGCCACAAAATGACGCCGACCTGATCTTAGTAGGTCCTAGAGTTGATCTGACATTTACTAAAAAGCTTTTCTGGACAACATTTGTCCAATACAATAATCAAATTGACAATCTCAATATCAATACCCGACTCCAGTGGAGATATGCGCCAGTGTCAGACTTCTTCCTGGTATATACAGACAATTACTACCCGGGGGATTTCCTTCCCAAGCAACGTTCACTTGTACTTAAGCTTAATTATTGGCTGAATTTATAATGTGGGGTGTTGGGTGTTGGGTGAAGTTTGAAGAGCCAAGAAGCAAGTATGAAGTATAAAGTGTGAAATCTGAAATCTGCCTACTGTCAGGCAAGTCTGAATTCAGTCGCACCTGTCCAAGGGCATTTAGATAAAAATACTGAACTTCACATAATCAAGATGTTCAGTAGGCAGACCAGCGCAAATCAAGGGCGTATCCCTGATCTCTTACTAGAAAATAAGGTTCAACAGGGAAAGCGAAGGGGCATAGCCCTGAAACCTACTTAGCTGGCAGAGAGTTATTTAATTAGATCATTGAACAAGTTTGGGTGGATCGATTTGATCTGCCTATGGGCAAAATCACGTCAATCGTATTTCGCACTTCTTAAATTATAAAAAATAGGCCTTGGATTCCGGGAAATATAATCCTGTTTAAGATGCTTCAACTTATACCCCCTCAATCGGGCAAAGCAAAAGCCACATACTCATCTCCGCTTTTAGTTCCTTTGCCTCCTCCACAAGCAATAACGATGAATTGCTTCCCGTTCACTGCATAGACTGCCGGAGTAGCATGACCTGAAGCTGAAAGTTTTGCTTCCCACAGTTTTTCGCCTGTTTCTTTATCAAAAGCCCGGATTTTCTCATCCTTGGTGGCAGCTATAATTAACAGGCCTCCTGCTGTAGACACCGGACCGCCATAATTCTCTGTGCCTGTAGGTGCAAAACCTTTTGCGCTCAGAGAGTCTATTTCTCCCAGTGGAACTTGCCATTTCTTCTTGCCCGTCTTCATATCCAACGCGGTCAACAATCCCCAGGGAGGATTGCTGCCATAAAGGCCTTCCTTAGTTACTAGACGTTTATAGCCGTCCATGTAGTATCGGGGAAAAAGCTGGGACTCCCCACCTTCCAATTCTTGTTTATCTCCCTCTTCAGATTCTTTATCCAACAAATACTCCAACAATATCTTTCGATTCTCTTCAGAAATGTGGGCAAAAGAAGGCATTGCACCTCTCCCTTTTTCCAACAAATTACTTAATGAATCATACGTGTATTTTTCATTCACTCCCACCAAACTTGGAACAGCAGGGGGATTTCCCTGTCGGTCAAGTCCATGACAGTTGCCACAATAGTTAGTATATACGGACTTCCCAACATTTTCAAAATCTGCACTTGGTGTCATCCCGATCAGCCAAGGGATCTGGTTGGCATTGATATACAGGATTTGCGTGACAGGATCAAAAGAAGCCCCTCCCCATTCTCCTCCACCGTCCATTCCTGGAAAGAGAACCAACTGTTTATCCGGATGAGGGGGAGCCCAGGCATCTCCCATTATAGCACCATCAAGCTGAGCCCGGATATCTGCCTCCCATTCTGGCTTAAGGTTCAGAATATCGGATTCTTGAAAAACCATATTCATAAATGGTTCTGGTAACGTTGGAATCGGTTGAGTAGGAGAAGTGGTTTCTCCGGGCATTTCTGACTGAGTGACAGGAGTTTCTTTAATTGGCCAAACGGGCTCTCCAGATTCCCGGTCAAACACATATGTCATGCCTTGCTTGGAAATTTGGGCAACAGCATCTATCCATTTTCCATCCTTTTGAATCCGGATCAGATTTGGATTAGCGGGAAAATCCCGGTCCCAAACATCGTGATGCACCCCCTGAAAATGCCAGATTCGCTCTCCAGTTTTCGCATTTAAGGCGATCAACGAATTGGCGTACAGATTATCGCCTTTACGATAGCCTCCCCAGAAATCATAGGTTGCAGAACCTGTAGGCACATATACAATCCCCCGGGTCTGATCTACAGTCATTCCGGCCCAGTTATTTGCTCCGCCGATTTGAGAAATGGTTTCTGAATCCCAAGTTTCATATCCAGGCTCTCCTTCTTGAGCTATGGTATGAAATATCCATTCCCGCTTTCCAGTGCGGACATTATACGCCCGAATATGGCCTGGAGCTGCATCTAAGCCTTCCGAAAGTCGCATTCCAATAATTATTAAATCCCCATAGATCACACCGGGAGCATTTGCCACAATCATGAAATCTTCCCGATCTGTATCCAAATCCTTTCTGAGATCAACTTTCCCCCCGTCTCCAAAACTCAAAATAGGGGTGCCAGTGGCTGCATCAACAGCCATCAGCCAGTTACCTGCTCCAAACAGAATCCGTTTCTCATCACCATCCTCCCAATAACTGACACCACGATTGGTACCAGCCCAAGAATTCTCCCCGCCCAAGACCTGAAATGGATCAAACCTCCAAACTTCCTCTCCAGTGGAAGGGTTGAGTGCAAACACATTCAATGCAGGAGTGGTGGCGTATAAAAGCCCATTTGCAACAACTGGTTGACACTGAATCTGACTTCGCTCAGTAGCATCGCCGGTGGCATAGCGCCAAGCTACTTCCAGTTTATGTACGTTTTCTGTAGTAATCTCGCTCAAGGAGGAATATCTCGCACCATCCTCTGAACCACCATAATGGGACCAATCAGTGTAATCAATGTCAATTTCAGGAGATTGGCAGGCACCAAAAAGTACCACCGCAAGAATGGATACCTGAGAAATAACTTTCATAGAATAGGCTAGGTTGGGTGTGTTTGAAATCAGAATATCGGAATTATTTTAAAAGAAACGCAAGGACAGCTCTGCTTTCAAGCAGATTTCAGGGCTACGCCACTTTGCTTTTCCAGTTTGGACATTTGTTTTCTAAGATTTCAGGGCTACGCCCCTGGATTGTTGTTAGTTAGCTACTATCGATCATGCCTGCCTGACCGGCATAGTCCGGCTATATAATCGATCATGCCTACGGCATTTTAAGGGCTACGCCATTGGGTTGTAGCCCGTTCTACCCACTTGACCTACCTACGGCAGGTATTGTACATTCATCAAAGGACTTATTCACATGGTATGATTACTAAGACTGACCACTGCGACTGAAAACTTGATTCTTGGTTCTCCGCTCTAGTCCCTACCCTGACCGTGTGGAGCGGGATGCAATCGCTTTATGTGCACCAAATATTACAAATCCTAAAATCGTCCATAAAGCCATGTCCTGGATCTCTTGCATTTGGGTGCTACTCAAAAGCCAAATTGTTGCCGCCATTCCGGCTATTGCCAAAGGTATGCCGTAGCGTACTTTGAAATAATCTTGATCAGGGTTCTTATTTCGCAAGCGAATTAATGCTCCGCAGACCAACAAATAGATTAACAATCTGGCGATGACAGAAATCGCTAACGACCCCATGAAATCCCACACAATGGCTACAAGTATGCAAAGTGCTGAAAAGAACAAAACAGAAATTGTAGGTGTTCGAAATTTAGGGTGGACAAAACTAAAAAAACCAGGAAATTGCTTTGCTTCACTAAGTGCAAAAGGTAATCGTGAGCCGCTCAGGATCTGAACGTTCAGTGTTCCCAGGATAGAAACTATAGCTCCAAGAGATATTAACAAGCCGCCACCATAGCCCATAATTCGTGTTGCTGCGTCTGCCAATGGTTTATCTGAAGTAGCCAATCCCGGCAAAGTGCCAATTGAGACTACTTGAATTAGCAGATAAAATAATGTGATGATTAACGCTGCAGTCAAAAGAGCAAAAGGTAAATTTTTACGGGGATTCTGAACTTCTCCTGAAATCACCAATCCGGCTTCAAATCCACCAAAAGCGAAAATCAACAATAGGGCTGTACTTGCAAAATCAGGCATTGGCGGAGCCACGCTGAAATCAAATGCTTCTCCATCAAGGAAAAATAATCCAACTAAAACAAAAAGCGCCAATGGAACCAACTTAGAAACTGTCAGGATATTTGTGGTGCGGGTTGAATCCTTGATTCCCAACAAATTAATTGTAGCGAGCGCAGCTGTAATCCCCACAATTAAGGTGATCCTCACCCATTCCTTTTCAAAAACAGGTGAAAAAAAAGCCAGGTAAATCACCAATAAATTAACTAGGGTTCCATAGCTAAATAAGCGGGTAAGCATCAGCACCCAACCTACTGCAAACGCTGGAAGATCACCAAAAGCTTCCTTTACATACAAATAGGGGCCTCCCGTCCGGTCAAATCTGGAGCTGACCTCCATAAATACTAATATCAAGATCAGCATCACCACGGCACATACTCCAAAAGCCAATAAAGAATAGGGACCAGAAAGTGCAAACGCTTTGGCAGGAAGTCCAAAAATCCCCGCCCCGATTACTGAATTGATAATGAGAAAAACCAGATCCCACTTGCGGATGCCTCGCTTTAGCATATAATATGATTGCGTAAATGAGAATATAAAGTAGGGAGAAAAATCAGGATTTAGGCAAAGGCAACTGGTTCAGTAAGTAAAAAATGATGTACGGCAAAATTCTTCAGCAATAACTATTCTTGACCTGCTTCTATTAAACTACGTTTTAACCCGAAATGCTTCATAGCCTTTTGGAGAAACTTAAAGCATTCTAATCGAAAGAGCATTTATTTCCTATGTAAGCGCAAGTTTAGAAATCTATTAATTGGGTTAACTGCTTTCACTAGATAATAAAATTTTTGAAAAGCCTTAAAAATCTGGTAATCAGACATAAATCTTTACCCAAATAGAAAAGAAAAATACTAAATTTGGGATATGGAAAGAATGTATCGAATCATATTGACACCAGAACCTGATGGGGGATTTACTGCCACAGTTCCTTCTCTACCTGGTTGTATTACATGGGGAGAAAACATAGAGGAGACTAAAGCCATGGCTAGAGAAGCTATATCCCTATACCTTGAAGACATGGTGACAAATGGAGAAGAGATACCAGACGACAAGAATAGTTTGGAAATTTCTCTAATTGTAGCCTAGAAATTAACCACTTTTTTATTCTTAAGTCGCCAAATAGCGATTCGTTCATGAAATCTATTACACCAAGAGAACTTATTAAAGTACTTGAATTGCATGGCTTTTTATTTCAGAGAAGCAAAGGAAGCCATCAGATTTACCGACACCCAGACGGTCGTAGAACGGTAGTTCCCATGCATGTAAAAGATATGAAGACCGGAACGCTGTTGGCTATCCTAAAACAGTCTGGAATACCCAAGGACGAAATTTAACCTCAGAATAAATTTAGCCCTTTCAACCTTTTAGAAGTTGGATTTTTGCCAAATCTTACTGAATTTAAGACACTTGGCACTTAATCCGTAGAACTATGAAATCATCACTACTCTTATTCCTGTTTTTTTGCTTTGGTTGGGCAAATGCCCAGAATTTAGATGGCGCCTGGAAACTCACGCACCAGAACGGTAAGGAAATGAAGGAGATGGAATATATTAAGATTTATCAAGACGATTACTTTGCTTTTGGAGCGAAGCGGATTGCGGATAATCATTTCATCAGTGCTGGTGGAGGTGAATACGATGTAAATGGAGAAAAGTACATTGAAACACTGGATTTTTATACAGCTGACACCTCACAAATCGGCACTTCAAACACCTATACCATGGAATCGGTAAATGGTAAAATGGTGATCACTGCTACCATAAAAGGTAAAACGTTAGTTGAGATTTGGGAAAAAATCTCAGAAGAGACAGATGAACTTACTGGTAACTGGGTGATTACCGGGCGAAAGCAAGGAGAAAAAATATCGCGGTCTACACCGGGAGCTAGACGAACCGTAAAGATTCTAAGTGGAGGACGGTTTCAATGGATCGCCTTCAATTCCGAGACGAAAGAATTCTCAGGAACTGGCGGGGGCACTTACACAGCCAAGGATGGAAAGTACATCGAGCAAATCACATTCTTTTCAAGAGATGATAGCCGCGTAGGCGCAAGTTTAGACTTTAATTATGAAGTCATTGATGGGGAATGGCATCATAGCGGCCTGAGTTCTAAAGGTGACCCGATTTATGAGATCTGGACGCCTTATTCAATTGGTTATCAAAAGAAGTAGTGTTAAAACCTGAGTTCGATTATTCTCGCTAAGTCAAAACGCTTTTAGATAGTGAGGAGCGAAATTTTTCCTGAACGTAATATCAGGATATTGCGGAAGGAAAAAACGAAGCAGATCGTTGTCTAAAAGTGATTGAACTTTATTTTTTTAATAATGGGATTTGGAATGGGACATTATCTGTATTTATGTTTTTGCCTGAGTAGCGCTACTCTTTAGTCAAATTCTCCCTGAAAACTATTTTGGAGGCTACCCAATTGCAGCTTTCTAAGCAACAGATTTTCACTATTTTATCTCCTGAAATATAAGTTTTTCCACAGGTGTTTATTTCTAAAGGATCTCAAAAAAGGAGCCTTCAGCTCCTTCTTATAAATTATACCTCAACAGCATATAGTTCTTTCAGCTTTCCAACTGTATAATCCACCTCTTCGATGGTGTTGAACCTACTGAAGGAGAATCGAACAGCATCACGCTTAGGTGTATGATTGATCGCTCTTAGTACATGTGAGCCTACCGTGGCTCCAGAACTGCAAGCAGATCCTCCTGAAGCGGATATTCCCTCTAAATCCAGGTTAAACAGCAGCATCCCGCTATTTGCCTCTGAAGGCGGCAAACTTACACTAAGAACGGTGTAAAGACTTTTATCCATATCTCCAGAAAGTCCATTAAACGCTACACCGGGTATCTCTTGGGTGAGACTTTGGATAAAGTGCTTTTTAATGGATTCTACATGAAGCTGATGCGCTGCCATATCTTCGTAAGCAATCTCCAATGCCTTCGCAATGCCGATGATACCGATTACATTCTCGGTTCCGCCACGCATATTCCGTTCCTGAGCTCCTCCATGAATAAGCGGATGGATTTTCTTGTCCTTTTTTACATAGAGAAAGCCAGATCCTTTTGGCCCGTGAAACTTATGCCCTCCTGCCACTATTGCATCTACGGGCAGTGCCTTCAGATCGTGGATATAATGCCCCATTGTCTGAACAGTATCTGAATGGAAAAATGCACCATATTCTTTCGCCAGAGCTCCAATCCTGTTTAGATCATTCAGATTACCGATCTCATTGTTGGCCTGCATCAAAGAAATTAAACTCTTTGGGTGTGCTTTCAGCAATTCTTCCAATTGATGCAGATCCAGTTCTCCTTGCTCATTCACATCCAGCATGCTCAACTTAATGTGACCTTTCTGCTGACAAACTTCAAGGGTATGTAAAACTGCATGGTGCTCAAGTGGAGATGTGATTGCATGGGTAATCCCATGGCTTTCGATTCCACAGACAATCGCAGTATTATCGGCTTCGGTACCTCCTGAAGTAAAGAATATTTCTGATGGAGTGGCATTTAGCAACTCGGCCACCTTCTTTCTGGAACGCTCAATCGCTGTCCTCACTTCCCTACCAAAACTATGTACTGAAGATGGATTGCCATAATGATCCTTCATGTATGGAAGCATAGCTTCGATCACTCGATCATCCATCGCTGTGGTGGCGGCGTTGTCTAAATAAACTCTCATTTCACTCTAATTGGGTTATACATTCTTTATGTCTACAGGCTCAAATCATCGAAGCATTCACTACTTCCTTGATATCTTGCATTATCTTTTTGGCAAGGTGCTCTGCCGTAGCTTCTGATTCTGACTCCGAATAAATTCTAATAATAGGCTCTGTGTTTGACTTTCGCAAATGCACCCATTCCTTTTCAAACTCGATCTTGACACCGTCTATATCATTGATTGGATGAGTCTTATACTTTTTCTTGATTTCAAGAAGAATATTGTCCACATCAATTTCTGGAGTAAGTTCAATTTTATTTTTGGAGATGTGGTAGTTGGGATAAGTTGCCCTTAATCTAGAGATACTCTTGCCAAACTTCGCCAAATGGGTCAAAAACAATCCGATGCCAACTAATGCATCGCGACCATAATGTGAAGCAGGATATATTATTCCTCCGTTACCCTCTCCTCCAATCACCGCATCAACAGCTTTCATCTGGTTCACCACGTTCACTTCCCCTACCGCAGCTGCAGTATAGACCCCGTTTCTCTTCTCGGTCACATCACGAAGGGCGCGGGTAGAGCTCAAATTAGAAACTGTATTACCCGGCGTATTCGCCAACACGTAATCTGCCACTGCAACCAGGGTATATTCTTCTCCGAAAGCTGATCCATCTTCATTGATAAATGCCAGTCTGTCCACATCCGGATCAACCACAATACCCAAATCATAATTTCCACGTTCCAATTTATTGGAGATATCTCTCAAATTCTCAGGAAGTGGCTCTGGATTATGTGGGAAATGACCGTCTGGGGTACAATACATTTCTTCAATTTCTTTCACTCCCAATGCTCTCAATAACATCGGAACAGCAATACCACCTGTAGAATTAACGGCATCCACCACTACTTTAAAGTTTCTTGCTGAAATAGCTTCCACATCCACCAAATCCAGGGATAGGACATGCTGCACATGTCGCTCAATGTAGTCATTGATCTGTTGATAACTGCCTAGTTTTTTAACCTCTGCAAACGAAAAATCTTCATTTTCGGCTTTCACCAAAATAGCTTTCCCTTCCTCATCGGAAATAAATTCCCCTTTAGAATTCAGCAGTTTCAGGGCATTCCATTGTACAGGATTATGACTTGCAGTAAGAATTATTCCCCCACCAGCCTTTTCCAAAGGCACAGCAAATTCAACCGTTGGTGTAGTACTGAGACCTAGATCAATGACATTGATGCCCAGCCCCTGAAGTGTAGCTGAGACAAGCCCGGAAACCATTTCTCCGGAAAGACGGGCATCTCTTCCGATTACAACTTTTGGATTGTTAGTCTTTTCAAGGACCCACGCTCCATATGCTGAAGCAAATTTTACAACATCAATTGGAGTAAGTCCATCTCCGGCCTTGCCACCGATGGTACCTCTGATGCCAGAGATTGATTTTATTAGCGACACTTATACTTATAATTATATGAAAAACGATTAAATCCTGACAAAGCAGGATCCACTTACTTAAATTTAGCCATTACTTTGTCCACTTCATTATCGGGATTTCCGCAAGAGCTATTGGCGTCTACGGTCTTCCCGCAGTAGCCACACGTAGTGCCCTCTTTATTCAAAAAAGGACTTTGGGAGGCACAAGTACCTTTAAACTCTCCATTCTTAAGAAAGATCAGTCTTACTGACATCAAAATGAAGAATAATGCGAGAAAACCAAGTGTTAGAAATACGGTTGTCATAACGGATAAATTTGCGCAAATTTAAAGCTTTACTTCGAAAACGTCCACAATCCAAGCATAGTTTCCTTGCCCATGATAAAATTGAGTACACGTGCAGAACAATTAGCTGCTTTTGACCGATTACTTACGATCATGGACGAACTCCGTGAGCAATGTCCGTGGGATAAAAAACAAACTACCGAGAGTTTAAGGCATTTAACGATTGAAGAAACTTTTGAACTTTCTGATGCAATCATTGAAGGGGATCCTGAAGAAATAAAAAAGGAAGTTGGGGACATTCTGTTACATCTAGTCTTCTATGCCCGCATCGGTTCTGAAGAAGGAAACTTTGATATCAAGGCAGTTATAGATTCACTTTGTGAAAAATTAATACATCGGCATCCACACATATACGGAGATATACAAGCCGATGATGAGGAAGCTGTGAAGCGTAATTGGGAGAAAATAAAGCTCAAAGAGAAAGGAAATAAATCTGTACTTGGAGGAGTTCCAAACTCTTTACCGGCATTGATCAAAGCCATGAGGATTCAGGAAAAAGCACGGGGAGTAGGATTTGATTGGGAAGAAAAGAGTCAGGTTTGGGAAAAAGTGGAAGAAGAAATGCAGGAGTTCAAAGAAGAATTCAATGTGGCTACTGCTGTTGAAATCGATCAAGAAAAGGCAAGTGGGGAGTTTGGCGATTTACTTTTTTCGCTCATTAATTATTCACGTTTTATTGGCATTAATCCTGAGGAAGCTTTGGAGCGTACCAACAAAAAATTCATCAAACGCTTTCAATATTTAGAAAAAGCCGCAAAAGATGCGGGGAAGTCTCTAAGCGATATGACTCTTGCAGAAATGGATGTGTATTGGAATGAAGCAAAAGAAAATAACTAAAAAGAATATGTATATCGTGCCAGAAGAGAAGTTGAAAAATAGCTGAATATATTTCTTGTATCGAAAGTTGTTCTTACGATATCCTCAACTAATTTTCTTTGGCATTAGGATCTTATTACAGACTACTAGAAAAAATCCACAAAATGAATAAAATCATACTCACCAAAGAAGCTCCGGCACCAATAGGCCCCTACTCTCAAGCAGTCTTGGCAGGGAGCACCTTATATGTTTCAGGTCAAATAGCGTTGGATCCGGAAACTGGGGAATTGATCAATGAAAATATCACGGAAGAAACCCATGCAGTCATGAAAAACCTTGAAGCAGTACTCCGTGAAGCAGGTTTTAGCTTTTCGGATGTGGTGAAATGTACCATTTTCATTAAAAATATGGGAGACTTTGGCACAATCAATGAAGCTTATGGTCAATACTTTAAACAAAACCCTCCGGCCCGGGAAACAGTAGAAGTAAGTATGCTCCCTAAGAACGTAAACGTAGAAATCTCCTGCATTGCAGTTAAATAACCAAATTGGTGAACCTCTGGCCGTACCATAGCGAAACACTTGTCAGTTCCCTTTCAAAAGAGGAAATTATGAGGCATTTAAATCTTGTGACACAAGAGGTGAACTTCCTTGACCAGCGTTCTCATAAAGGGAAACAGATTCTGTTCAATGGAATGATTGGGAAAAATGGCTTCAGGATTTCAAAAGTAATGAACAGGGCAGATTCTTTCATTCCCATGATCCTGGGCAGAGTAGAGTCCACACCCCGGGGATGTATCATTTTTATCAATTACCGCCTTTTCTCCAGTAGTGTATTTTTTCTGGTTTTTTGGTCTATCATCCTTACTGCATTTACGGCATTTTACCTCTTTGTAATCCCTAATTTTCTCTACGCAGGTATTTGTATAGGACTTGGGATAATCAATTACCTTTTGGCTATGTATTTCTTCCATAGGCAGGTGAAAGCCTCACGTGATGTTTTCTATCAATTGATCAATTTTCAAATGAAGGATTAGTGGCTTTCTTAGGGAAAAAAAGAACCAGCACTTAATTTAGCACGGAAATCAAATACTATAACTCTCAAGCTATGAGCATACGAATAGAAAAAGACACCATGGGGCCTGTGGAAGTTCCCGCAGACAAATATTGGGGAGCACAGACTCAGCGCTCAATAAATAATTTTAAAATCGGTGGCGAAAAAAATAGAATGCCTGTGGAAATCACCCATGCATTTGCCATTTTAAAGAAAGCTGCTGCATATACTAATGCTGAACTGGGAGTTCTGGACAAAGAAAAAGCTAAAATAATTGGAGAAGTTTGTGATGAAATCCTCGAAGGAAAATTAGATGATCAGTTTCCGCTGGTAATATGGCAAACTGGATCGGGCACTCAATCCAATATGAATGCAAACGAGGTAATTGCCTATCGCGCACACGTTCTTTTGGGCGGTTCCTTGGAAGACACCAACAAAAAAATCCATCCAAATGATGATGTGAACAAATCGCAATCGTCAAATGACACTTATCCCACTGCGATGCATATAGCGGCTTATAAAATGGTGGTAGAAACTACCATTCCGGGAGTAGAAAAATTAAGGGATACACTTGCCCAGAAAGCGGAAGCCTTCAAGAATGTAGTTAAAATAGGCCGGACCCACTTCATGGATGCTACTCCTCTCACCTTAGGGCAGGAGTTCAGCGGCTACGTGGCCCAATTGAACCATGGCTTAAATGCGTTAAGAAATACATTGGCTCATCTCTCAGAGCTAGCTCTTGGAGGAACAGCTGTAGGTACTGGATTGAATACCCCACAAGGATATTCAGAGCTAGTAGCCCAGAAAATTGCTGATATTGCTGAGCAGCCTTTTATCACAGCAAAAAATAAATTTGAAGCATTGGCAGCACACGATGCCATGGTAGAATCACATGGAGCCTTGAAGCAACTGGCTGTGTCGCTAATGAAAATCGCGAATGATGTCCGTATGCTTTCTTCGGGCCCACGGTCCGGAATTGGTGAGATTCTAATTCCAGAAAATGAGCCCGGCTCATCCATTATGCCGGGCAAGGTGAATCCTACCCAAGTGGAAGCAATCACCATGGTCGCCGCACAAGTAATGGGCAATGACGTTGCAATATCTATTGGCGGAGCTACGGGTCACTTTGAACTGAATGTATTTAAACCAATGATAGCTGCCAATTTCCTTCAGTCTGCAAGGCTTATCGGAGATGCATGTGTATCGTTCAATGATAACTGTGCGGTGGGAATTAAACCTAATTTACCTGCTATTCAGCAACATTTAGAGAACTCGTTGATGCTGGTGACCGCACTGAACCCTCATATTGGTTATGAAAATGCTGCGGCTATTGCCAAGAAGGCACACAAAGAAGGCACAAGTTTAAGAGAAGCTGCAGTTGCACTTGGTCTACTAACATCCGAGCAATTTGATCAATGGGTAAAACCAGAGGAAATGACCGGTAGCCTAAAGTAAAAACCAATATCCTTCATATTAAAAAAGGCCGTTTCTCTCCAGAAGCAGCCTTTTTTAATGTTAATTCAGTTGCTGTCAATCGTTGGGAGTCAATGGGTTTGACTTTCGGATCAACCCATCGGGCAGTTCACCTTCAGTACTGGCTACAATTGTACACACCGTAGCGTCTCCGGTCACATTCACCACCGTACGGAACATGTCCAGTATTCTGTCCGGTGCGATAATCAGGGCAATTCCTGCGGCAGGAACTCCAATTGATTCCAGCACAATAATCAACATGATCAACCCAGCGCCAGGAACTCCGGCAGAACCAATAGAAGCCAATGTAGCTGTCAATACGATCATCAACTGCTGGGTCAAGCTTAACTCCATACCTAAAGCTTGAGCAATAAACACTGCGGCAACACCTTGATATAGGCTTGTCCCATCCATATTCACAGTTGCCCCCAAAGGCAATACAAAACTTGAAATTTCCTCAGAAACACCCAGTTCCTCTTCGACCTGCTTCATCGTAACCGGCAGCGTGGCCGAACTCGAACTGGTAGAAAATGCCAAAAGCTGGGCTGGACGTATTGCCTTAAAAAAATCTTTGTAGGGGACCTTGGTGAATGCTTTTAGGATTATTGGATAAACCACCAGCACCATAATAAACAGTCCTCCCAACACCACAAGGCTGTATTTCAACAATGCCAACAACAACTGCACTGCTGATTCGGGATTATCTCCGGCGATCTCTACAATCAAGGAAGCCATTAGTGCAAAAACACCATAAGGTGCTATCATCATGATATAATTTACGATCTGGATGATCACATCGTTCATGCCGTCAAAAAACGCGATCACGGGCTGCGATTTACTTTTTGGTACTTGGAGCAAGGCAATCCCCACAATAATAGCGAAGAATACTACTTGCAGCATTGCCGCATTATCTGTGGTGGCATGAAAGACATTTTCAGGCACAATGTCCACTAACGGTTGCAACGGGCTTTGCTTTTGCAGCTCGGCAGCTTGACCAGCTCTTGAGCCAGCATCTCCTTCGTAAAGGTTCATTAAGTTTTCCCGGGTCTCCGCAGGCAAACTGGTCCCGGGCTGGAAGATATTCACCAGAACGAGCCCGATCGTCACTGCTAAAACTGTAGTGACTAAATAAGTGCCTATGGTTTTGCCACCAATTCTACTCAATTTGGACACATCACCCAGATTAGACACACCGACTATCAATGAAGCCAACACCAGCGGTACGGCGATCATTTTCAAAGCATTGATAAATATCGTGCCTATAGGCTTGATAAAATCGGTAGTAAATGAATTGGGGATGTCTGTTTTAATCACAAGTAACCCAAAAATCAGCCCCAGGACGAGGCCGATGATAATTTGAGTATGTAAGGGTATCTTTTTTAGCATTTATATTTGGGTTAGAAGTCCTGCAGTTTACTGCTTTTTGCCAACAAAATATAATCAGCTATTACCAAAGCTGCCATAGCTTCCACTATTGGCACAGCCCTTGGCACTACGCAAGGATCATGTCGCCCCTTTCCGGATACTGTCACAGTTTCCCCTCCTTCATTGATGGATTCCTGATCCTGCATGATAGTGGCTACAGGCTTGAATGCCACTTTAAAATAAATATCCTCGCCATTTGAAATACCTCCTTGGATACCGCCAGAATAATTGGTTTCTGTCTTAACGGAATCACCGTCCTGAAAAAATTTATCATTATGTGCGGATCCACGCATTTCCACTCCGGCAAACCCACTTCCATATTCAAAACCTTTCACCGCATTAATACTAAGCATGGCCTTGCCCAACTCGGCATGTAGACGATCAAAGACAGGTTCTCCTATTCCAGGAGGTGTATTCTTGATGACGCAACTGACCACCCCACCGATAGTATCCCGATCCTTTCTCACCGAATCGATCAAATCTATCATCTGTTCTGCCGTTGCCGGATCCGGACATCTCACGATATTTTCTTCAGCTTTAGCAAGATCCATTTCGAGATAGTCTTTGTCCAACTTCAATGCTCCCACCTGTGAAACATACGCTTGAATTAAAATTCCTTTGGTCGCCAGAAGTTGTTTGGCGATCGCCCCGGCTGCTACTCTAGCAGCAGTCTCACGGGCTGAGCTTCTACCTCCACCGCGATAGTCTCTGATTCCGTACTTTTCGAAATAGGTATAATCAGCATGCGAAGGGCGAAATTTATCTGAAATATGAGAATAATCTTTGCTCTTTTGGTCGGAGTTCTTAATCACTATGCCAATAGGAGTACCTGTACTCACACCTTCAAATACTCCAGACATGATCTGGATCTCATCTTCTTCTTTTCGTTGGGTGGTGATTTTAGATTGACCTGGCTTTCTCCGCTGCATCTCCTCAATGATCTTTTGCTCATCTATCATCAATCCTGCAGGGCATCCTTCAATAATTACCCCTAAAGCTAATCCATGCGACTCACCGAAGGTGGTGATCTTGAAAAGCTTACCAAATGTATTGCCCATTATCTCTTTCTTATAATCATTACTGCAAGCAATATCACCACTGCAAGCAGTAGCATGTTGATTGCCATCGTAAAATAGTATTTATATTTCTCGTTTAAAAACCGGTTGTCTTCCATGGAAATCCGGTCATAGATCCCACCAAGTCGTTGGCTAGATATAGCCTGGTTCACTTTGCTTTCCCCCACTACATTCACAATAGCCTGAGGTACCAATGTATCATATACAGCGCGTTCAGGATCAAAATAGATCCATTCAAAATTCTTTGCCAGATCAAATTCACCCGCCTCATTGATAGTGATGTAATAGTTGAATTCTTTAATTCCTGATACACGTCCGTATCCACGATTGATCTGTTGACGAACATTAGGATCGTACGTATTTAGATTGGCAGTTGGAAGTCGTTTCGGTGGTGAAACCGCATTAATATTACCTACACCGGTGACACCAAAACTATAATCAAATCCCTGCCCTGTCTGAACTTCAATCTGGTCGATGTTTTCTCTGAGCTGAAACTGTCCTACGCTCACCTCATTTTTCAACGGGTGAGGAGGAAGAGGCTTCACCGTAATTGTTTTTGGTGTGGAATAAAATGTCTTAAAATCTTCTTGACGATTGGCTCCAAAGAAAGTAGGGTTCTTGGCTACCTTATACTTGATCATTTCCCAAGGGATTTTCGGAATCTCTAGTTGCCCTTCCGAAAAAGGAAAAAAAGTAGCTTCAAATACTTTGAATTTGGTCCACCGTTTCCCATTGATCATTACTTGCTCGGATTCTATGTTGGTGATATTGTAATTCTCTTCCCAAGCATTGGTAGGTTTTACTTTCTTAAGAATGTCATCTAATTGCTTTCCTGGCTCATGAAACTGAAACGGAGCCTGATTAGCTTCAGACATATAGAATGCCATACTCAGGTTGAACCCTTCTCCTTGATAAATTTCTTCTTTATCTACATTCACCGAAAAGAAAGCATCATCATCCAGTTCCACATATTCCGGATCCTCCAATGCGGAACGTCCATAAAAATCTGCAAAAGGATCTGCAAGGCCCCCACGACTGGCGCTATTGGAACTAGCTGGATCTCCAACGGTGATTTTAGCCCCTGAAGAAGAATGTGGCTGCCCATTGATCATCACTTCAAAAGCTGGGAGCGTAAATGTTCCTTTCTTACTAGGTTTATAATATTGGATGATGCTATTTGAACTGGTCATTTGACCATTGATAAGGTTCATTGAAGATGATTGTGAAATACCCTGCTTCTGAAATCCAGGTATATCCGGAAATTGATCGTAGGACTTGATTTTTTCGTTGTTGAGCGTTACTTTAATGGTAAATGTTTCATTTAAGCCAATCTCAGCAGATCCCAGTTCGATCTGTACCTCTTGGGCATGGACTATTCCGACAATCAGAAATAGCCCGTATACTAAAATGAATCGTGCAAACGTTTTAATCATGGTTGCGAAAATAGGGAATATTCTAATCATTGATTTCTAAAATAACGCAACATCAGCTGAAAAGCCTGCGTATTGATACATAAAATCAGTTAAAAACCCTAAACTCTTTAAACTTATGATCGACTATGTGAAAATTATCTTAGAAAAGGTCAGCTTTTCCAAACATCTTTTTGAACGGGAGCTACGGAAAGGCTTGAGAGTAATTTCCCCATCGGAATTTCAGGAATTTAGAGACTGGTGCTATTTAATGTTTGGTAAAATTCATTCAGTCATCTTGAACCGATATTTTGAACCGGCGCTTTGACTTTTATTAAAGTAATTATGAAAAGGAACTAGGGTGAATAACTAGTTCCTTTTTTTATATAACACCGAATTTTTTCTCACATTTCAATCATCTTCATTTTAATAATCCTCTCAAATAAACACGGGGCACTGATGTAATCCTATTCAAAAAGATAACAAAAGGCCCCGTCCATTATTATGGAACAGGGGCTTCGTATTAAGTGATAGTTTGGTTTCTATTTTAACCTGGATTATGCATTAGTATTCGTAGTAGCCTGTCCTCCCGAAATCCTTCGGGACTGGCTGAAGGATTTCGGGAGGACAGGCTGAAGACTTTTGGGAAAGGTTTAAAGTGCAAGAAAATCAGGCTGTTTGGAGACAGAGGCATAGCACTGCTATGGGGAACCTGCCTGTCGGTGGCAGGGTCGAAAACAGAAACAAAGTGACTGATTTTGAAGCAGTTTAAAGCAATAATACCTGTGCGCCGTGGCGTAGATTTTCTAACGCATATTTCCGGTTTAATCCTTTGCCGCAAAATTTGGATAGGCATGCATTTTATGTTCATTAATATCCAACCCTTCCGTCTCTTCAGCAGCATCTACACGAATCCCCACAGTTTTCTTCAAAGTGAAGAATATCAACCATGAAAATATCAAGCAGAAGGTTCCCACCGTGACCACACCGATCAGCTGTGAAAAAAACTGACCTATTCCAGCCAAATCCCCAAATATCCCAACTGCCAACGTACCCCAGATTCCTCCTACTAAATGAACAGAAATAGCTCCCACGGGGTCATCAACTTTAATCTTGTCAAAGAAAACAACAGACAATACTACCAGTCCTCCTCCAATGAATCCAATTAAAACAGACCCACCAACGGACATCTGATCAGCTCCTGCGGTGATCCCTACAAGTCCAGCCAGAATACCGTTCAAGACCATGGTGATATCGTAGGTTTTAAACATCTTGTAAGAGACAGCTAAGGCACCAAAAGCTCCGGCCGCAGCGGCCATAGCAGTGGTCACAAATACTTTGGACACCAAACCTGGGTCGGCACTTAAGACAGACCCGCCATTGAAACCGAACCAGCCGAACCATAGTAAAAATACACCCATCGTAGCCATTGGAATATTATGTCCAGGGATTGCAGTCATCCCTCTGGAGGTATACTTCCCGATCCGTGGTCCCAGCATTGCAGCCCCAACTAACGCTCCCCATCCACCTACAGAATGGACAATAGTGGAACCAGCAAAATCATAAAACGGAGTGGATAAAGTGTTTAAAAATCCTCCACCCCACTTCCACATTCCAACAACGGGATAGATTACGGCTACATATACTATGGAAAAGATAATAAATGGACCAAGCTTCACCCGCTCAGCTACTGCACCGGAAACAATTGTAGCTGCTGTCGCGGCAAACATTGCCTGGAAAATAAAATCGGTAAAATAGGTGTATCCTACGTTGTAGTTACTTGTATCCCATCCTTCCGGAAGTGATAGGCCAAATCCGGCAAATCCAAAGAATGACCCGGCATATTCTGCACCCGGATACATCAAGTTAAATCCCACAAAAGCATACGTAAGAAGTCCTATTGCAGGTATAATTGTGTTTTTGAATAGAATGTTGACGGTGTTTTTTGAGCGGGTAAGTCCAGCTTCTAAGCTTGCAAAGCCCAAGTGCATGAGGAAAACCAACGTGGTGGCGATCATCATCCATAAGTTATTTACTGTAAATAAATCTTGCATTGGTATTAATAGGTTCTAATGTGGAGGTAAATTTTAAAGTGCGTGCTCTCCGGTATCGCTATTCCTGATCCGGTAAGCCTCAAGTACATCGTAGATAAAAATTTTTCCATCTCCGACTTCTCCTGTTTTGCCCTCGGTAAGTATGCAGTTGATTACAGATTCAACAAGCTCGTCAACTGTCACAATTTCTAATTTGGTCCTAGGTATATATGCCGGTTCATAAGGCACACCCCGATACATTTCTGGTTTGGCGTGCTCTAGCCCCATGCCCTTGACCTCATAGAACGTGAGAAACTTCACACCAAGTCCAGCCACACACTTATGGATTTGATCAAAGCGGGAAGTCCTTATAATCGCTTCTATTTTTTTCATTTTTTCAAAAGGTTTAATGGTTTTTTGAGATTATGGCATGAAAGTAAGTAGAAAATTAAATAAAAAACATAAGTATGGTATTTTTTTATCCTATTTATTAAAAATTTGTATCAATATTCAGAAATGCAGCTTGTTTTAAAACCATTATTATCATTACACATGATTATTTCAACCTTTTAATGCTAAAATTAAAACCACTAATAGTTTAGACAGGCTATTATTGAACTTGTAGGGCTTAGATAATCACTTAATTTTGCCATCGTTTTTATTAACAAGACATTATGAACCAGAAACCAACCTTATTATTACTTGCTGCAGGAATTGGAAGCCGATACGGCGGAAACAAGCAAATTGATGGATTTGGCCCTAATGGGGAGACAATCCTTGAATATTCTATCTATGATGCAATCAATGCCGGTTTTGGCAAGGTTGTATTCATTGTTCGCCAGGAAATTCTTGATATTGTCAAAGAAAAATTCCTTCCTAAACTTAATGGCAAAATCGAGGTAGATTTTGTAGTACAAACTTTAGAAAGTTTTGTCCCTGAAGATTTAAAACAAGCAGAGCGGGTTAAACCTTATGGAACCGCACACGCAGTACTTTGTGCCAAAGACGTGATCAACGAGCCATTTGCTGTGATCAATGCAGATGACTTCTACGGTAAAGAAGCTTTTGAAGCCATCGGTAAATTCTTGTCGACTGATGTGAAACCCAACCTACATGCGATGGTAGGCTATGCTATTCAAAACGTTCTTTCGGACCATGGAACGGTGAGCAGGGGCGTATGCGAAACCAATGAAAAGGGTCATTTGATCGGTATGGTCGAGCGCACTTCTATAGCAAGAGAAGGCAACAAAATTCTTAGCAAAGGAGAAAATGAAATCTTAGAAATTGCTGAAAACACGCCGGTAAGTATGAACTTCTGGGGATTTCACCAAGAGGTGTTTGGTGATATTGAAAAAATGTGGAATGCATTTCTTCCTGCAAACCTGTCCAATCTGAAGTCAGAATTCTACATTCCTACTGTAGCCAACAACCTTATCCAAGCAGATGAAGCAGCTTTTGAGATTCTTGAAGGTGGAAAAATCTGGTTTGGCGTTACCTATACCGAAGATAAACCGATTGTGATTGATTCGCTGAAGAAGCTGCATGAAGCAGGGGAGTATCCTGCAGATTTGTGGAAATAACCTTAAGGAGCTTCGGCTCCTTTTTTTAACACTCCTTTATCCACTTCAAAGAAAACCACTTCAGAATCCAGCTCCTTCAAAATCTTCTTTGACCGTTCCGGTCGGGCATCTGTAAGGAAAATTTGTCCAAAATTATGCTTGGAGATTAGGTCCATCATCGCAGCAATTCGCTGATCATCCAATTTATCAAAAATATCATCCAGCAACAGAATTGGTTTCTCTCCTTTCTGCTGTTCAAACACCTGAAATTGCGCAAGCTTCAGTGCAATTATAAAAGACTTCTGTTGACCCTGGCTCCCGATCTTTCGAATGGGATGGTCACCGATCTGAAAGTTGAAATCATCTTTGTGGATTCCGGCATTACTATTTTTAGTGATCAGATCTTTTTTGCGGAGGCTTTTGAAATATTCTCCAAAGTCTTCCTTCGGCACTTCGGTATCATAGGTAATTGTTACTTTCTCCTGTCCCTGTGAAATCTCTTCGTAATGGTCCTGCAGCATCGGCGCGACTTCTGTAAGCAATTCAGCACGCCTTTTATACAGAATTTTACTCAGCCCAATTAATTCTGAATCATACGTGTCCAGAAGCGTCAGGTCTCTCCTTCCGGTCTCTGCAAACTTCTTCAGCAACGAATTTCTTTGTTTTAAAAAATGATGATAGCGGATCAAAGCATCCAAGTAACTCCTATCCAATTGAGCGAGCAATCCATCAAAAAACTTTCTACGTCCTTCACTTCCACCTTTAATGAGCTCGGTGTCATCAGGTGCAATCAATACAAGTGGGATAAGGCCTACATGCTCAGAAGTCTTATCCAACACCTTCCCGTTTTGATAAATCTGCTTCCTCTTACCCATTTCCACCGCGCACCGTACCTCCAGTGGCTTACCTGTCAGTTCAAATTGACCCTTGATGGCAAAAAATTCTTTCCCATGCTGTACATTCAGGGCATCACTGGACTGAACCGCACTTTTGGTCAAAGACAGGTAATGTATTCCATCCAAAATGTTTGTTTTTCCGCTTCCGTTCAGCCCTACTATACAGTTAATTTCTGCGGAAAACTGAAGTCGGGACTTCTCATGGTTTTTGAATTGTAAGAGTTCCAGAGACTTCAAGTACATAGACTATGGTAATTATTTCGACGAGAGCCTGATTTTTAGGTCGGGATGATTATATTTGGGACCTAAATTAGCATATTTTCATCATTACGATATGGCAAAGAAAACTGCAGCGACTAAATCAAAAGTAAAATATTCAAAGGAAGAGTACACCTACTGGTACGAGAGCATGCTCTTAATGAGGAGGTTTGAGGAAAAAGCCGGGCAACTTTACGGTCAACAAAAAATCCGTGGATTCTGTCATTTATATATTGGTCAGGAAGCTTGTGCTTCAGGAGCGATCTCTGCTTTGACCAAAGATGACAAGTGGATCACAGCTTACCGATGCCATGCGCATCCACTGGGATTGGGATCTGATCCGGGAGCTGTAATGGCCGAATTATTTGGCAAAGCGACCGGCACCACTAAAGGAAAAGGTGGATCCATGCACATTTTTGATAAAGAGCGTAATTTCATGGGAGGCCATGGGATTGTAGGTGCACAAATACCAATGGGATTGGGAATTGGTTTTGCAGAAAAATACAAGGGAACGAAAAACCTATGTATCTGCTACATGGGTGATGGTGCTGTTCGTCAGGGAGCTTTTCACGAAGCACTGAACTTGGCAATGCTTTATAAAACCCCGGTGATATTCGTAATTGAGAACAATGGATACGCTATGGGGACTGCTGTCAAGCGTTCGTCTAACGTAGAAGACCTATCTACCTTGGGCGAGTCCTATGATATGCCTTCATTTGCAGTAGATGGTATGAACGTGGAAGCTGTGCATGAAGCGGTATTAGAAGCTGCAGACAGAGCGCGAAGAGGTGATGGGCCTACTTTGCTAGAAATGAGAACTTATAGATACAAAGGCCACTCGATGTCTGATCCTCAAAAATATCGCACCAAAGAAGAAGTAGAAGAGTACAAACAACGTGATCCAGTTGAACAGGTATTAGCAACCATCAAGGAGAATAATATCCTTACCGATGAGGAGATCGAAGAAATAGCTAAAAAAGTGAAGCAAAAAGTCACTGATGCAGTAAAATTTGCAGAAGAGTCTCCTTGGCCAGATGGTCAAGATGCTTTTAAGGATGTATATATTCAGGAAGATTATCCATTTGTGATGGAATAATGATTCCGATTGTAAGTGAAGCCATGAAAGCTTTAAGTTTTCATGGCTTTTTTATTTGACTTTGTGGAAATTATAAAAACCGTATATTTGCGGCTGAAATCAGAGTAGCATGGCAACGAAACAATCTAAAAAAGTAAATCCTGAGCATCATAATGAAATCTTGGAAGATCCATCACAGATCGCTGCAAGACTTGGCAAAGGAGAAGCTTTTTTGAAACAAAATAGTAAAGTACTGGCTGGAATATTAATAGCAGCAGTCATATTGATCGGAGGAATTCTTTTCTTCCAGATCAACACACAAAACCAAAATGAAACTGCCCAAAAGGAAATGTTTCAAGCGGTATATTTCTATGAGCAGGACAGCATTCAGTTGGCTTTGGAAGGAGACGGGATCAATCCAGGCTTCCTTTCCATTGTAGCCGAATACCCACGTACAGATGCTGCAAATTTGGCCAACTTCTATATTGGCTCGATTTATCTTTCTGATCGGAAATATGAAGAGGCGTTGACTTACCTCGAAAATTTTTCTGCGGATGATTACCTCGTTCAGGCTAAAGCTTATTCGTTGATCGGAGATGCCCATATGGAACTTGGAAATACCGACCAAGCAATCTCCAGCTATAAGAAAGCAGCCGATTACGATGACAATAAATTTTTCACACCAAAATATTTGTCAAAACTGGCTATCGCTTATGAAGAAGCCGGTAAGATCCAGGAGGCAATTGCAACGTACACTGAAATCGAGGATAAATACTTCGAGTCGTTTGAATTTGCCGCTGCACGAAAACATAAAGCACGCTTAGAAGGCCTTGCCGCTAAGTAATGCTGCTTTGCATAGCATCACTTGAAGAGTAAGGCCTGAGGTCTTACTCTTTTTTTGTTTTACACTACCATTAACTATTATCCATGGCAACTTCACTTAAAAGCCTCAGCTCCCATTCCTCAAAAAACATTCAGGACATCAGTAAAAAGATCTTTGGTATTATCGTCTCCGAATGGAATGAAGATGTGACTGAGGCACTTTATTCTGGCGCTTATCAGACTCTTCTACAGAATGGCGCAAAAAAAGAAAATATCATCCGGAAGAATGTCCCAGGCTCTTTCGAGCTTACACTCGCAGCCCAGTGGCTGGCCCAGGAGGACACGGTCGATGCAGTAATCTGTTTGGGTTGTGTGATCCAAGGAGAAACCAAACATTTTGATTTCATCTGTAACGCAGTAGCAAACGGCATCACCAATGTTGCATTGAAATATAATAAGCCCGTTATTTTTGGTGTATTGACACCCAATACCCAACAACAAGCAATGGACCGGGCAGGCGGAAAGCATGGTAACAAAGGCGATGAAGCTGCGATCACAGCAGTTAAAATGCTCGGCTTTTAACACCTCATACCTATAACCTAAAATTGACCCTATGAAAATCATGAAATTTGGAGGCACCTCCGTGGGCCGCCCAGAACGCATGCATCAGGTGAAAGACCTGATTACGCAAGGAGAGGAATCGAAAATAGTCGTGCTCTCCGCCTTATCAGGCACCACCAATGCCCTCGTATCTATTGGCGAAGCATTGGCTTCTGCTGATAAGATTCTTGCCAAGCAACGTATCGATGAGCTTCACGCGCACTACAACGCTTTCTATCCTGAACTACTTAAATCAGAAGAAGCAAGAGCAAAAGCAGTTGCAATCATCAACGAACATTTCGAGTTCCTGAACATCCTGCTCAAAATATCTTTTAATGAGGCAATCAACCGTGACATCTTAGCGCAGGGGGAACTGCTATCAACTAAGCTTTTTCACACCCTTCTGGAAGAGTTAAATATTCCCGCAGTATTCTTGGGTGCATTGGACTTCATGAGTATCGATGAAAATTCAGAGCCAGAGCTGCAAAAAATTTCCGACCGACTGAAATCAATACTTGCTCAGCATCCAGACGATAAAATCTTTATCACCCAGGGCTTTATTTGCAAAAATCATCTCAATGAAGTGGATAACCTGAAGCGTGGGGGAAGCGATTACACAGCTTCCTTGGTGGCGGCAGCGGTGCAAGCAACAGCTTGTGAAATCTGGACCGACATCAATGGGATGCACAATAATGACCCTAGAATAGTAGACAAAACCAGACCTATTGCAGAAATGTCTTTTGATGAAGCTGCTGAGCTTGCCTACTTTGGGGCAAAAATATTGCACCCAGCATCTATCTGGCCGGCACAGCAATACAATGTGCCTGTGAAACTCCTCAATACGATGGAGCCAGAAGCGCATGGCACCTTGATCAAAGCAGAAGTGGCTTCCATTGGGGTCAAAGCTGTGGCTGCAAAAGATGGCATCACCGCGATCAAGATCAAGTCCAGCAGAATGCTGCTTGCCTATGGATTCTTACGGAAAGTATTCGAAATCTTCGAGCAATATAAAACTCCGATCGACATGATCACCACATCTGAAGTAGCAGTATCGGTGACCATTGATGATCTGAGCCATTTACAGCAGATTCTAAGTGAGTTGGAAAGCTTCTGTAGCGTAGAAGTCGATCGTGATCAGACAATTATTTGTATCGTCGGCAATCTTGTTTCGGAGAGCAAAGGGGCAATTCAATCAGTAATCGATGCTCTGGAAGATTATCCCGTGAGAATGGTATCATTTGGGGGCAGCCGGCACAATGTTTCGGTACTGGTGGATTCTAAATTCAAAAAAGAAGCACTTCAAAGTCTAAATGAAAGAATATTCAACTGGTAAAAATATCAACCAATGAAATGTAAGGTTAACATTTGAGGTTTTTCAAGACCTCAAATGTTTTTTTGAGTAACTTTTACCGCAAGAACACAGATATATGCGATTTAACTGGAATGGAAGTCGAAGATGTAAAAATTGTACAGTTGGAAAGTTAAACTTCCCTTTCCTATCTCCCGTCTTCTGCTGTCTCCCGTCTCCTACCTTCCGTCTCTTCTACCATTATTAAATTATTTATTTTAGCGCCATGTCAAATGAAAATAACAACCCTGGCTTTCTGGAGCGACTGCAAACCAAGTGGAAACTCGATAGCCTTCTTCAGGTTGTTTTGGTTCTGATCGTTTTTGCATGTACAGGATTCACTATACTTTTTATTAAAAACCCAATTCTTGATTTTTTTGGGGTTGAGAAAGGCGGCGTCGTCAATACCGTTTTATACTTACTGTTGGTACTGCCGCTTTATCAGATTTTCCTTCTGATTTATGGCTTTATTTTCGGCCAGTTTAAATTTTTCTGGGAAAAAGAAAAGCAGATTTTTAACAAGGTTGGGGGGTTATTCACGAAGAAGAAGTAAAAGTGTACCCTTTTGTAGGGAAACAAATACCGATATAAGCTGTCTTGTCCCATCGGGACAATTGGTCGATAGGATATAAGTATGGTAATAGAAACAGCGTTCCACCGGAACGCATGAAGAAACAGTATTCCATTTAAAATTTAACACCAATCGTTCCTAGGGAACGAGAAAAACAATATCTTGTTGAATTCTCTTCCGACCTTACGTTCCTAGGGAACGAAGCTGCCAACGTGAGTGTCCCACAGACGTTTTCAAATGACACAGTCATTTATCCCTATCGTGGGACACAGCCCGGGAAGCTTTACATAGAGCGGTGTCCTTTGCCACATCCTCTTCAGTCAACGTGTGTGTCACCTCGCACGTTTTCAAAAGCACAGTCATTTTCTCCTTCCCTGAAACGCGCGGGGCAATAAGGAAGCATAATCATGAACTGTTCCCTTTGCCTCACCCTCTGTATTCTCTGCTGTTGAAACACCTTAGATAATGATTATCAAGATATTCTGCTCCAGTTTACTGCTGTCTTTTTCTGTTGTTTAATCTGTCGGAGAATAGGCGAATTCTCCGGCAACACCAATTCAGGATCTACCGCCAATACTTGCTGAGCAGCATCCCGTGCAAGCGCCAAAATTGGAGCATCCTTACTTAAATCAGCAATCAACAAATCTGTGACACCACTTTGCTGAGTTCCCATCAAATCTCCCGGCCCACGCAACCTCAAATCTACATCTGCGATCTCGAAGCCATCATTGGTGCGGACCATCGTCTCCAAACGGACCCTAGAATCCTTGGAAAGCTCATACTTGCTCATCAGGATGCAATAGCTCTGCTCCGCCCCTCTTCCTACTCTTCCGCGGAGCTGATGCAACTGTGAAAGCCCGAATCGCTCAGCATTCTCTATGATCATCACAGAGGCATTTGGCACATTCACACCTACTTCAATTACCGTCGTTGCAACCATGATCTTGGTCTCCCCCTTCACAAATCGCTGCATCTCGTATTCCTTAGCATCAGCCTTCATGCTGCCATTCACAATACTGATGGGGTAATTAGGAAATGCCCTCGACACACTTTCAAATCCATCCATGACATTCTTCAGATCCATCTTCTCTGATTCTTCAATCAATGGATAGACTATATAAACTTGCCTCCCTTTCTTAATTTCTTCATTGATGAAGCCAAAAACCTTCAAGCGATCTTTGTCATAGCGATGCACAGTCTGAATAGGTTTTCGCCCCGCTGGCATCTCATCGATCACAGACACATCCAGGTCACCATAGAGTGTCATCGCAAGCGTTCTGGGAATAGGGGTCGCTGTCATCACCAATACATGCGGAATGAAGTCCGTATTCTTTGCCCATAACTTGGCACGCTGTGCCACTCCGAATCTGTGCTGCTCATCTACGATCGCCAACCCTAAATTCTGGAATTGAACTATATCTTCTAAAAGCGCATGCGTGCCGATCAGGATTTTCAGCTCACCAGAAAGTAGTTGTTGGTGAATGAGCGTACGTGAAGATTTTTTGGTAGAGCCTGTAAGCAAAGCAATGGGTAGCCCCATCATATCTGCAGATTCTCGCAGCCCTGCATAATGTTGCGTTGCCAAAATCTCCGTCGGGGCCATTAAACAAGCTTGGGCTCCTGATCCAATGGCGATCAGCATACAGATAAAGGCCACCATCGTTTTGCCGCTCCCCACATCTCCCTGGATCAGGCGGTTCATTTGCTTGCCAGATTTCAAATCTCCATATGCCTCCCGGATTACCCGTTTTTGGGCATTGGTAAGTTCAAAAGGAATATGGTTGGTATAGAATTCGGTGAGTAACTCGCTACTGTTAAGTACCTGACCCCGAAATTTTTCAGTACGGGCCACTTTCATCTTGAGTAACCGAAGCTGGAGAAAAAAGAATTCTTCGAACTTCAGCCGTTTTCTTGCCCACTGCAAAAGTGAAGGATCAGTAGGAAAATGGATCTGACGGATCGCTTCCTTCTTTCCTATCAGTTGATATTGATCCAGGATCGGAGCAGCCAATGTTTCCTGAATATGAGGAAAACAAACCTGCACGAGTTGTTCCATTATTTTGGATATTCCTTTTGAATCCAAGAATCTGGCCCGAAGCTTTTCCGTCGTAGAATAAATAGGCTGAAAGTTATTCCGGTTCTCATTTGCCGCAGTCAAGGGCTCCATTTCTGGATGGGCAATGCTCCATTTTCTTCCGAATTGGGCAGGCTTCCCCAAAAACACATAAACTGTTCCCGGTACGAGATGTTTTTGCACCCAAGCTATACCCTTAAACCAGGTCATTTCCATTTCACCTGTCTCATCCGCGACATGAGCCACCATCCGCTTCTTGTTACCCATACCGATGATCTCCAGTCTACGGATTTTGGCAATCACCTGAACTGCTTCTAAGTCAGAATGAAGTTCCCGGATCTTAAAAAATTTAGTACGGTCTTCGTAGCGAAACGGATAATGCTGCAGCAGTTCACCGAAAGTAAATATATTCAACTCCTTGTTGATCAGAGCTGCCCGTTGTGGGCCTACTCCTTTGAGAAACTCTATTTTGGTGTCAAAAAAACCGGTCAAGGATAGTTGATTTTGAATTTGGGCAAATTAACCCCAGCATAGTTCAAATACCAATAAAATGACTTGAATTGTCACAAATCAATCTTCTACCTGAACGTTTGAAGCCCAAATAATCTCTAAAGTTGGTTTTGCTTTTTGAAGGCTTGACAGCAAAAGCATTTGATTTCTTGCTCTATGAAAATTCTGCTCGGGATATGCTACTTTATAATACACGTTCCCTTGAAGATGGTCCGTTAGAAATCGAAGACCCATCAAACAGGTCATCACTTCCCCTCCCAAAAGTAGAGATTTAGCCTCTTCTTCTGTCGCCAATGAACTGATGCCTTCCCAGTATCCTTTCAATAATTGTTCAAAAACTGAAGTTTTAAGATGAATATTAATCCAATTTTGACTGGTTTCGGATTCTGAACAAGCGACTGTCCGCACCAAATCACCAAAATCATACATTAAATAACCTCCCATAAGTGTATCCAAATCAACAAGTGCCTCTACTTTGGTTAAGTCATCCGAAAAAATCAAATTATTGATCTTGGTATCATTATGTGTCAGTCGCAAAGGCAGACAATTACGATAATCATTGTATTGCAGAATCAGTTTCTCCTGCCCTAAATAAAAATCTAAGAGTTCTTGCTCTTGATTTGTTAAAGACACTTTACTTTTTGAAACTGCCTGAAGAGTTGCATAGCGCAAATCCAAACGGTGAAAATCGGGGATACATTCCTGCAACTGTGCCGGATCCACAATTTTTCCCCAATCTGCAAAAATACCATAAGCTCTAGCAGCCAAATAGGCCTGATCTAGATTAGTGATCTGCTGAATAGTCTGACCTGGTACAAAATCAAACAACCGGAACAACCTTTCACGCCACTCCGTGACCAACCTATTGGAAGAATTTATAATGGGCAAAGGCAACTGAAAAGGAAGTAAACTCTCGTCACCTTGAGCTTTCACCAACCGTTGATTGTGCGCTATCCGGTCCGGATAATTGAATACGTTTCGATTAAATTCCTGAAGTATATATTTAGCTTGATCTATTTCAATCAAATAAGTACCATGAATTAAACCGGCCCCAAAAGCTTGAAATTTAAAGTCATCGGGCTCAACAATAAAATAGTTGCTGAGTATGTTGGTCAAGTCTTCCTTATTCATCCCACAAAGCTAGAATATGAATTACATTTCTTCCTTCATCCCGTCAAAAAAAAGTGTAGAATAGATTAGCCTTTATATTATTTGGAAAAGAGGAGACTCTTCCCATTTATCCAATTTTTGAACAAATATTCCCCCTGAAATCACGAAACAAGCCAAAATCTCTATATTCCTTCCTAAATGTCTTTTCGTATTTAGCAGAAATAAATAGATTAGCAGAATTTATCAATAAAGAAGGCTGTCTTTTCCTAAAAAATTAAAAAAATAAGTTAATTCAAATACTATGAATGTTACCTCCATTGACTGGGCGATCATTGCCGCATTCTTTGTGATATCCCTATTAATAGGTTTATATACAGCGAAAGAAGCGGGATCATCTGCTAAAGAATTTTTCCTTTCCGGTAGAAATATGCCCTGGTGGCTTTTGGGAGTCTCAATGGTAGCAACCACTTTTTCGGCAGACACCCCTAATTTGGTAACTGACATAGTTAGGAAGAATGGCGTAGCAGGAAACTGGGCCTGGTGGGCATTTCTACTTACAGGGATGTTGACGGTATTTGTCTATGCCAAGTTATGGAGAAGATCAGAAGTCACTACCGACTTGGAATTCTACGAACTTCGATATTCGGGAAAAGGGGCTGCATTCTTGAGAGCTTTTAGAGCATTGTATCTTGGGGTCTTCTTTAATGTCGTCATCATGGCTACAGTATCACTTGCTGCTATTAAAATAGGCGGCATCATGCTTGGCCTTACTCCCATTCAAACGCTCTTAATAGCATCGGTAGTAACCGTTATCTACAGCTCACTTGGTGGTTTGAAAGGTGTATTGCTTACAGACTTTTTCCAATTCTTTATCGCAATGATCGGTTCCTTTGGGGCTGCTTATTTCATCATTGATTTACCTGAAATCGGTTCGATCAGTAATCTTCTTGCTCATGAGAACGTAGCGGACAAACTTGATTTTCTTCCTGACTTTTCGGATCCTAACGCCTACATCCCGCTTTTTCTAATGCCAATTGCCATCCAATGGTGGGCGACCTGGTACCCGGGTGCTGAGCCTGGAGGGGGAGGTTATATTGCACAGCGTATGCTTTCAGCAAAAGATGAGAAGCATGCAATTGGCGCCACCCTGTTCTTTAATATTGCCCATTATGCGATGAGGCCATGGCCTTGGATCTTAATTGCGCTGGCATCGTTGGTGGTCTATCCAACTATTTCCGACCTACAAACAGCCTTTCCTAATATTCCACAAGATAAATTAGGGGACGATTTGGCCTATTCCGCCATGCTCACCTTCCTACCTACAGGAATGATCGGGATCGTGCTGGCTTCTCTGATAGCTGCTGTAATGTCCACACTATCTACGCACTTAAATTGGGGTTCATCTTATATCGTAAATGACTTCTACCTACGATTCCTAAAACCTGAAGCCAGTGACAAAGAATTAGTAGCTGTAGGTAGAATTTCCACCGTATTGTTGATGGCTCTATCTGCTGTGTTGGCACTGGCTCTTTCATCTGCATTGGATGCGTTCAACATCCTGCTCCAGATTGGTGCAGGTACAGGACTAATCTTTATTCTTAGATGGTTTTGGTGGAGAATCAATGCTTATACAGAAATATCAGCCATGGCTATTTCTTTCGTCGTAGCAATATTCTTTGAAGTCATTAATCCGAAACAAAACTGGATATTGATTCCTGAAAACCAAGCTTACCTTAAACTGATTTATGGCGTTTCTATCACCACCATAGGCTGGCTCATCGTGACCTTCATCACTGCTCCGGAAAAAGATGAAGTACTTCTCTCATTCTATAGGAAAGTAACCCCTGCTGCATTTGGGTGGAAAAAAGTTCTGGATCGTTATCCTGGTGAGAAGCAGGTTATCGGTCAACTTCCAAAAGAAGTTGGGCTTATGGCTATTGGTTCTGTTATGATCTATGCGGCCTTATTCTCCACTGGATTCTTTATCTATGGCAATGTCATGTATGGATTTATAGCCGCAGCCATTTCTGCTGTAGGAGGAGTCATCATTCTCAGATCCTGGAAGAATCTTAATTAATCAACAAATTTGACAGAATTCATCAGGTGGGCCAAGTCCACCTTGATGTATTCTATCACAGGTGCAAGGGAATCATTTTTCATTGATGTGTTGAAATACAACGCTCCCCGCAAGAAATTGTCAGTAGAATCGGTGACAAAGAATTGAAATTGGGTGGGAACCTCACCGGAAAGTTCTGCTACCACTCCAGTATATCCCTCTGGCGTTACCAAAATCGCCTCTTCTATTCCGTAGGCTTTAATTTGATGCTTTGCTGTCAATTTAAAAGCGTCATTGGAAAGAGCCTTAAAATCCACTGACCCTTGGTTGATCTGCTTATATGTTAAATGGACTTTGGCTCCAAAGTTTTTGTAGTTTAAGTTGATCCAGTTTTTCTCAGAAATATTAAAGGAATCAGCCTCCACTTGGGCAAATTTAGAATAGTCCAGTTTATAGGCATATCCATCAGAGAGTGCCTGAAAAGAGTGTTCCGGAAGATCAATTCTGTTATACCCTGTTGGTTTTGGCAAATAGTTATCATCACAACTAATCAATCCAAGAAAAAGAGGGATCCACATTAATTTTTTCATGGTTTAAAATTAGTTATTTGTTTGATTTAAGGATTGAATAGTAGAGATTTAAGAATAAATCAAAATCCTATTTTTATGAAACAAATCTTACGCGCATTTACCGGAGCATGCTTCGCTTCGCTTTTAATGCTTTCAGCTGGAGCAGTGAACGCACAAACTACCATGGACGAGTTCTTGTCAAAATGGCAGAACAGCAAACAGTATACCTTGGATGTACTCGACAAAATGCCTGATTCAGGCATGGATTACAAAACTGATTCCGCGGCAATGTCATTTAAAGAGCAAATTCATCATATCGCAAATGCAATTGTAGGAATATCCCAAGGATTTCTAGAAGGCACAGATCCAGGATTTACAATTGATGTAGCTACAGCGAGTAAAGCAGAACTTGCTGAATACGTCTCCAAAGCATATGATTACGGTACTGCAACTATGAGAGCGGTCACTCCTGAAAAAGCTGCCGAAGACATTGAGGTCTTTGGAAATACCGTGACCCGTCGCCAGGTGATGGCTCTCATTTTGGATCATAGTACGCATCATAGAGGTACGGCTATTGCCTACTTAAGAATTAATGGTGTAGAACCTCCAGAATTTGTAGGTTTCTAAACCTTCTACAAAGAAAGTGGCTGTCTCATCACATGTCCTCATTCCGAGTGAAGCGAGTAATCTCAATGTACTTTAAGCTGTATAGTTAAGATCGCCTGCCTAACGGAAAGCAGACTTCACGCTGTTCGGCAATGAATGGTATTTTTGAGACAGCCTCTCTTATTTTTCATACGTACTGTATAACTTTTCAGCAGGCTCTATTTACTCAGTAATCCAAACAACTTTTTCTTCAATCGGATCCCTTCTACCTGCTGGCCAATTATCGCTTGCTGGCTTGGCGACATAGAAGAATCCCATCAACATATCTTCACCTTCAAGGCCGAAATCTTCTCTTGCTTCAGGCCAGAAAGTGGGGCCACCTGTACCCCAATATGCTGCTAAACCATGTGCGGAGGCAGTAAGATACATGTTCTGTACCGCCATGGCTACTGCAGATATCTCCTCCATCAGAGGAATTCCTTCTGATCGTTTCATCAAAATAGCAATCACATGAGATGCTTTCTGAGGACTATCTAAAAACTTTTGATAAGTAGCTTCAAGAAAAGGAGTTCCATTTTTCTCCGCCCGATCTTTGTACATGTCCGCTTGATATTGAGCAAACTTCTTTAACCCATCGCCCTTATAGACAATGAATCTCCAGGGTTGAGTCAGTTTATGTGTAGGTGCCCATCGGGCATTCTCTAATAGCTCTTCGATGATATGATCATCTACTGGATCATTTTCTTTGAATTGTGCGACAAACATGGATCTACGCCCACGGATAATTTTATTAACTTCTGCAATGTCGAAATCTGGTATTTGCATGCTTGTTATGAAATTTAATGATGACTATCTAATTCAATAAAAACCGAAATGGTTCTATAAAGAGGTGTAAACTTAATCAATGTAGCTTGTTTTAAAATGCTCCTTTTAGAATCTGCTGTCTAAGATCGGGTTCAAATTTTTCAATGGCATATCGAAGAGCCATACGCGGCATCGTAGAATAATGTTGGCGCAAAAAAAATATCTCTACTTCAAAATCTCTATTCCCTATTTCGCGGAGCATCCACCCAACTGCTTTGTGAAGTAAATCATGCTCATGATGGAGCAGCGTTTCACATAGCCTCAGCGCATCCATAAATTCACCTTGCTTGATCCAATAAAAAGAACTGATTATTGCTATCCTTTGCTTCCAGAGACTTTCACTGGAAGCAAGTTTATAAAAAATAGATTTGTCTCTCTGGAAATAATAATGTCCTAAAATTTGATAGCAGGAACTATCCACCAAATCCCAATTATTCACAAAATCCAGATGCGAAAGATAAAAATCAACTAATTTCTCCTGCTCCATTATTTGCTTCGCTTTCTGATACTTATAGACCAACATAAACAACGCAGTCAATCTGACCTCATGATATTCGTCCATAAGCAATTCAGAAACTTCTGGTAAACTTATCTCCTGATAAACCGATTTTGCAAGTTTTCGTTGAGCTGGTACGATCACTCCCAGGAAGCGGTCCCCCTCACCATAGCCCCCTGGAACAGCCTTAAAAAATCCAGGCAAAAATGCAGCTTTCTGTGGTATAGCCTGATCGGCCAGAGCCTCCTTAAGCTGTTCTATTAGCATTGTCATCTCCAAAAATAGGCAACAAATAAATATGATGTGCCAGACCTTTGTATTCCAGTTTCCTTTAGCACAATCCTTATTTGCTGCTCTAGATTGATTGATTGCTTCTTCATAAACAGTAATCTCATTATCCGCTTTAATCAGTAGACCAAATTGATAGTCATTTGTAGCGGATAATCGACCACAGACGACTGAGGCTTAAAATTCATCGCCACCAAAATCATCGCCACCTTCCCTTCTACTTCCTTTTTCAGAACGTTCCCTGAAACCACCAAATCGGTAGGTAAAGGACAAGGTGCCCACCCGGGATTCCCGCTGAAACTCCCGTGTTTCATCAAATCGTGGATTACTGGTTGTTATTCTGAATTTACGGGTATTGAATATATCACTGACATTCAAACTGACAGTTGCTTTATTATTAAAAAGATCCTTGCGCAGTCCAATATTTAAACTCGCCTGCGGCTCAATCTGTCCCTGAGCCAGTACTATTGGACCCCTATAATTTCCCTGAGCTTGCACACTAAACCATTTTGGGATCAACCAATTGGCAAGGAGACTTAAAGTCCAGCTAAAATTTTCATTGCTAAATGCTCCTTCAATATTTTCTCCATTAATTTTTGAGTAGAAGAAATTGCCGGTCAAAGTAGCGTCTAGATTGTTTGCAACTTGGATTTGATTAATCAACTCAAACCCAGTACTTGATTGCGTATCAGCATTTTCACGTGTCTGAATAGCTACATTATCGTCAGTTAGCATAGTTACCCGTGCTTCCACATCTGTACTATATCGGTGGTAAACCGTTGCATTTAGCAAGTAGTTGTCCCAGCCACGCATGTAGCCCACTTCATAACTATCTGTAAACTCAGGCTTCAAATAAGGATTGCCAATACTAAAATTGTATTGGTCCCGAACTCTATAGATCGGCGCCAAATCCCAAATACCCGGTCTACTGATTCTTCTGGTATAATTTAGCGTCAGTTCATTTTCCTGACCCAGTGAATAGCTAAAGAACGCACTCGGGAAGAGGTTGAAGTAGTCGTTTGGGATATGTTCTTCACTGCGCAATGTCTCTCCCAGTGTCTTCGTGTATTCAGCGCGTAAGCCCAGTTGATAGCCAAATTTACCTGCCCGATTTTTATAAGTTAAATATCCAGCGTAGACATCTTCAGTAAAGTCAAAAGTTTCAGATAAAGAATCGACTACTACAGGTATGAAGTCCGTCTGCTCATCCCCTTGTGCAAAATCCTGACTCCATTGCCAATCTCCGAGTGTGATTTTCAACCCCGTTTCAATAGACGCATTCTTGGCGAAAGGTTTCTCATAATCCAGCTGCATCACATACAATCTACTGTTCCTTGGTCTCTCGTTTGTTTGAATAAGGTTATTGCCCTGAATCTGCTCTCCTGAGGGCAGAAAGGACTCCTGAAAATATTCCTCTGTCTGATCACGGTTGTCATACGAATAGGATAGAGCTGCGTACAATTGCTGACCGAGAGAATCCACTTCCCACGTATAATTGATTCCCCCTTCATAATTGGCGCTTTTGCTCAATTCATTATTCCTCCTTACAAAACTAGAATCTAGGCTTCCCGTGGCACTAAGGTTTAATTGGGTGATATTTTCATACTCTGTTTCATTATCAAAATTTCCCTGAAAATAAACCCCCAAAAGGCTGTTTGACCCTACATTCCAGTCCACACCTGTCCGAAGAAGATGGGTTTTCTCGAGTTCTTCTCCCGTCTGAACTTGGGACAATTTGGGAGAAAATCCTTCCAGATAATTACTCCTACTTCCTTCGCCATTTTCTAACTGTCTCCTATCCTGCCAATTATAAGAAGCATAGATATTTGCATTCTTTACCCCATAATTTAAATTCATACCTGCTTGGTATTTATCCCGGGTACCAGCGGAAGCATTTATCTGACCATTAAACCCTAAATTTTCATTCTTTTTTAAGATAATATTAATGATACCGCCTACCCCGGTCGCATCATACCGTGAAGAAGGGTTAGTGATCAATTCTACTGTCTGAATGCTATTGGCTGGGAACTGAGAAAGGATACTTTCTGTATCATCACCTGAAAGGTTTGATGGCCTCCCATTTATATAAATCAGGATATTCCCACTCCCCCGCATGCTGATCCCTCCTTCGTCATCCACTTGTATAGAGGGTAATGTACTTAGCAGCTCAGAAGCTGTGGCTCCTTCAGCCACAATACTATTTTCTACATTGTAGCTCCGCTTATCTATACCTGATTCAAACATGGAGGTAACTCCTTCAACCACGACTTCATCTAAATTTTGCTCATCTGGAACAAGAGAAATCGTCCCAAAATTGATGGAATTTTTATTTCCTAAAACAACTTTCTCAAAATATTCTGAATAGCCAATGAATCCTACCCGGAAAATGTATTCGCCGGAACTGGCAGTAAACTCAAAGCCTCCTTCGAGATCTGTCATTGCTCCTGAGACAACTGATGAATCAGTTGGATGTAGAAGTGCAATGTTGGCAAACTCTAACGCTGATTCTTTGCTTGCATCCACCACTTTGCCCCGTAGCTTTACTTCTTGCGCGAAAATGTCAAAGGACAGTGTGAAAAAAAACAGGATTGAGAAAGGTGAAAATTTAATCATGACAGCAAGTTGGTTAGGTTGAGATAGGAACACTGCTCTTTAAGACATTCAACATTCTAATTATCAATAAGTTTAAAGCCAGGTCATTTTTTTATACTAGTTTTAGACCAGTATGTTTTCAAAATTGAAATAAGTTGGGTGATTGGAAATATCATTTGATAAAGAAGGCTTTTGGAAGATAAACGGGATATATAAAAGTGCGCCCCGGAGTTATACTATCGTGACTCTTTAGGAATAGATCGATTTACGTATCTTTAAAAATGAATCGATTTATTCTGCTGGGCAGCAGCCTGTTCTATACTTTTTTTCACCTTCCTTTTAGATATGGGAAACAATCCATAGGTAAGGTTTTTTTAAAATCGATTAAGGACGGTTGAGGAACACAGGCTTCTGGATGAAAATTATCTTCACAAGGGTTAAATTGAAGGCTAATAGCAAATGTGGAAATGGATCAGGGCTAATTTTTGAATGTTATGTCTAGGCCAACAGTCATTATTGCAGATGATCATCCGATTCTATTAAAAGGTCTGCAAAGTTTTTTAATGGATTTAAATCTTCACATAGTCGGTACGTGTAAGAATGGAAGAGAGGCTTGTGACCAGATCATAAAGCTTCAACCGAAACTTGCTATTCTTGACATGGAAATGCCTTTTAAAACTGGAATCGAGATCGCATCAGAATGCCAGAAATTGGAAATTCCCACTAAAATCATTTTGCTCACACTTCACAAGGAGCTCTATCTATATCAAAAAGCAAAAGAATTGAATCTCTCTGGGTACGTACTTAAAGAGTTTGCCCTAGAGGACCTAGCCCAAGCTATAAATATCGTTTTGGAAGGAGGGAATTTCTTCAGCGAAAAAATATTTGAAAAACATATAGAAAAGCTTTCGCCGAAAGAAACATACAATTTAACGCCATCCGAAATTAAAATTTTAAGATTGATCGCGGATGGCCTATCTACTAAAGATATCGCCCATAAGCTCTTTATATCAGAACGAACTGTGGATAAGCATCGAAGTAATATGATCGTAAAGCTACATCTTGAAAAAAAACACAATTCTTTACTGGTCTGGGCTCAGCAAAATCGGTATATCATTAAATGACAACACCTTACCAAAAATATACGTGTTAATACGTATTGAACTCTGCACCAACAATCGGTAGGTTTGCCGCAACTATTTCTTACCACTAACTTTTTTTACAGATGAAAATTTCTAGCCACCAAGGAGATTTTAAGATAATCCAGACCATGAAAAATAGAGATGAGCTGCTAGTCTTAGGCTCATGGAATAATCTGATCAGGATTTTTGATAGTAATCGGACATTTCTAGTAAACAGGGTAGATTCATTGTTCGGGATTTATCTTTGCAAACAAGAATGTGCTGAGTTTATGAACCGGATTATTCAAGATATTGACTATCATGAATGGGAGGACTTTCGGATCGAGAAACCCGTTATGAACCACCAATACAGAGCTTGAAATTATCTCTGTTCTACGCAGAATGCCGCTAAAGCTGTCTGGATCAACCGATCTACAGTCTTACCAGCTTCTTTGTCCATTTGTTTGGCAGGTCTATTTACTACAATAGCATTTAAGCTCAACATACGGTGCCCCAGCAATTCTCCCATTGCGTAATATCCAGCTGTTTCCATTTCAAAATTAGTCAGCTTTTGTCCATTGTATTCTAGCATTGCCAACCGCTCAATCAGTTGATTCATCTTGGGCTTAATTCTTACTTGCCTGCCTTGTGGAGCATAAAAGCCCGGAGCGGTCAACGTGATCCCTTTTTGAAAATCCACAGGTAATTGATCCATCAGCATGTGCGATGCAGCTGCTTGGTAAGGTGTAAAGGATATTTCCAGTGTCTTCTGAACCAGCTGCGCAAATTCCTGATTTCCACTGAGAGTGGGATAGAACTGCATCAACGTATCTAAGCCAATAGCTTTGTCGGCGGCCAACAAAGTTCCCACTTCCAAATCATTCTGCATACTTCCTGAGGTTCCTAACCGAATAATATCCAAAACAGATTTCTGCTCTTTGATCGTCCGCGTTTCGAAATCAACATTCACCAGAGCATCCAACTCGGTCATTAGGATCTCTATATTATCAGTCCCCATACCTGTACTCATTACAGTTACTCTTCTTCCATTTAATCTACCGGTATGAGTAACAAATTCTCTATTCGCGGCTTGGAAATCTATTTGATCAAAATATTGTGAAACCAAGCCCACACGCTCAGGATCGCCAACAGTAAAAATCAAAGAAGCCAGATTCTCTGGCTTCAGACACAAATGGTAGATGCTTCCATCCGCATTTATTATCAATTCGGATTCCGGAATAAAGTTATTCACTGGCTGTATGTTGAAGTAGTGCTTTAGTTGAATTACGTTTTAGCCCCTTTAAAGGGTTGTATCCATTAGTATTTTTCTGGTAATATCCTGTCCCGTCATACGGACGTTTTTCAGGTGTCTCTTTACAAGTCTGAGAACAAGCGCCTTCCATCTTCCAACCACACTCTTCACACATAGGCACATGAGCATTGCAACTTTGGTTGGCACAATTGACCATGCGGTCGGAAACTGTTCCACATACATGACAAGTAGAAATCACCTTTGGATTCACCTTGTTTACATCTACGGCAATTCTATTGTCAAACACATAACATTTACCTTCAAAATCTTCGCCTCCAGCTTCCATTCCATACTTGATGATTCCTCCATGCAATTGATAAACATCTTCAAATCCTTGCTCCAAAAGAAAAGCAGAAGCTTTCTCGCATTTGATCCCTCCAGTACAATAAGTTAGAATTTTTTTATTTTTTAAATGTTCCAGTTCTTTCACTTTCTCCGGAAAATCCCTGAAGTTATCAATATCAAGAGTCAATGCATTCTTGAACCGGCCCAATTCATGTTCATAATTAGAGCGGACGTCGAGAATTACAACGTCTTCCTGATCCTTCATGGCTTTAAATTCCACCGGATCAAGATGTTTACCTGTTTTCACATTGGGATCAAGATGTCTCAGCGCGCTATGAACAATCTCCGGTTTATAGCGAACATGTATTTTAGTGAATGCATGTCTGTCGGAAGTATCTATTTTAAACTCAGTTTTAGAAAATCGTGGATCAGCATGAATATATTCCATGTACTTGCGGCAGTCATCGACCAGGCCAGATACTGTTCCGTTCAGTCCTTCGTCAGAAATGATGATTCTGCCCCGGATATTATTCTCAACACAGAATAAATGGTGTTCTTCTCTGTATTCTTCTGCATTGTCAATCTTGGCATAGCAGTAATACAGTAATATTTGATAAGCCTCGTTTTCCATAACTTAAGCCCTGTTTCGGCAGGGTGTTTTAGAATTGATATATTTTAAAATTTTAATAACTGTAGGGTAAATCCAACCGTTTCCTACAGCGAATATTCTTGTTCTAAGTTTAACTATTAGGATGATCCCCACATGAAGCAAACGCTACTTGACTTTTGTAGCTGGGTTTCCAAACACCGTTTCATTTTTACCGATGGTCGAAATAACCACGGATCCTGCGCCAACTCTGGCATTTTTGCCTATTGTCACGCCAGACACGATCGTCACCCCAGAACCTATGAACACTCCTTCCTCAATGATACAATCTGCATTAATTACACTTCCAGCACCTACTTGCACAAAATCTCCCACCTTGACATTATGATCAATTATAGCTCCGGTATTTAGAATACAATGGCTTCCTACTTCCGCTCCGGCTCCAATACTTACGTTGGCATTGATAAAGTTGCCATGACCAATGGTCGCATCGTTTGAGACATAAGCAAGTTTATGAATAGCATTGACCGGTTGTACTTTACGGCGATCGTTCAACATTTCCACTAAGAACTTCCTATACTTAGAATCATCCACCGCAACAAATGCCTCAGCTTTTTGGCCTATTAACTTTAGAAAACCATCGTCTTCTGTATGTCCCAAAACAGGAACTGTATTAATTTCTGTTCCATGGAGTTGTTCATCTTCATCCACAAAACCATACACTACTACTTCATTGCTATTGAATATTTCAAGTGCGGAATGTGCAATGCCTTTTGCTCCAAAAATTATAACGGGTTTTTCCATAGTTTCTCCAATTCAGGCTGCAAAAATACAGGATTTCATGGGCTTACACAATATTCATTTGCTTTCTCCCTTGATGAGGTTTTGCGCCACCTTACATTGAAGACATTTTTTTGGCGTGCAATAATTCTTATAAAGCCCAAGCAATCCCTGCGAATCAAAGGCATTTTCAACTGTCCAACTACCTGCTACAAATTTTCTGATAATGAAATTGTTTTCCGCAGGAATTTCTTGTAGCAAATCAAAACAACGCTCTTTCCATTCCACTTGCTCATAGAAATGCCCATATGCAAACCAAAGTGGGATAACATAATTAATTACTAAGAGCTGTAATACCGAATTGGAAATTCCAGAACTCACCTTGCGATCTGTTAACTTCCCAAAACTGTAATGATGCTTCCAATAATCACTGGGCTGAACTTTCAAAAACTTCCTGAAACCGGCAAAGTCTTTTGAATCTTCCATTACCGCTTGAAGTAAACTTGGGGCTTGAGAAAGAATAGCTGCGAGCTGTGTAATTCTTACGGTAGGAAAATTACTGGGACGTACACCCATAAATGTCCAATGTTGACGCTTCATCGGAGAATCCCAATGATACTTCTTACTACAAAATTCATATTCCCTGATCAGATGCTTCACATAGTGTTCATCAGATTGGGATGGCAATAAGCCAGCTTGTCCTAAGAGAATAGCTTCTAGCAAGGGTAATTGCTCTCGGTTTTTTTGAAGCAACCTGTATGGAACCAAGGCTGAAAGTTCTCCCATTGATCGTCCATTAGTCTTAAATCCAAAACAAATGAACAACCAGCGATAGGCTGTCTCCTCCCAATCATCAGTCGTAGATTTGAGAATGCTCAGAATTAAAGATGATTTTTCATAAAGTCGCTCTACAAGTGCTTTTTCCAAAGCAGAAAACCGGACAATTTCAGGCACCTCCGTCAGTCCATGTGCACAGGGCAGATCAGATTTGTAATCAAGCATCTGCTCATAATTTCTCCATATATCCAAAAAAATCAACCCTTTCAGTTCCAATGTTGGAAGCTTTGTACCATCGTTGCGGAGAACTTCATGATCGTTGTCCCACACGACATGTAGCACAACAGAATTATAAGCAGGATCCCCTGCATGTGCATGATGCTTCCAGTCACTCGCCAATCGATGTACCTCCACATGGCCGTACAGCGTAGTTCCGTCTATGACGACAATCGAGTCGCGAAAATCAGGTCCCTCACTTTGATTATGAAATCCTACCTGAACAATCTTCAGATCATTGCCTCTAATCGTTCTCAGATGAGATTTCTCAAAATATTGGTACTTCCATACAAGCTGCAAGAAATCTTCTTTGAATGTCATATCAGTAGTAAAAAGCCAGATCAATCTAATTAATAAATTGACAAATTCTACTGAAAATCAAGAAGTTGCATACTCAACTGCAACTAAAGGTATTTTTCTAACATCTCGGCCATCTCTAGTTGTAATTTCTTCGCTTCCTTCCCTGCTACATTAGCAAAGTCATTTCCGGATGAAGCATAGATTATTCCCCGGCTGGAATTCACAAGAAGTCCACAAGAAGAGTTCATCCCATACTTAGCTACATCTTCCAAGCTTCCGCCTTGTGCTCCCACACCGGGAACCAGAAAAAAATTATCAGGAGCAAGCTTCCTGGCTTCGCCGACCAATTCTCCGCGCGTGGCACCTACCACATACATCATATTTTCCGGGGAACCCCAAGTTTGGCTTTTTTCCAAAACTGATTGATACAAGGGTTTACCATTTTCTCCCTTTATCAGCTGAAAATCAAGCGAGCCAGCATTGGAAGTCAATGCCAGGAGTATTACCCACTTCTCATCAAATTCTAAAAAAGGAGTCACACTGTCTGCCCCCATATAGGGAGCCACGGTCACTGAATCGAAATTCATCGTTTCAAAAAATGCTTTAGCATATAGCTTGGAAGTATTTCCAATATCACCCCGCTTGGCATCTGCTATGGTGAAAATATCTGAGGGAATGATTTCCTGAACTTTTTGAAGAGTCTCCCATCCTTTAGGCCCTAATGCTTCAAAAAAGGCGATGTTTGGCTTGTATGCTACGGCATAGGCTGCAGTTTCTTCGATTATGGCACTGCAAAAGCTAAAAATAGGATCCGCTTCCTTCCGTAAATGATCCGGGATTTTTGCTAGATCTGGATCAAGACCAACACATAGAAATGATGATTTTTGCTGTATTTGGGAAAAAAGCTGAGCTCGGGTCATAGATATTTATTTGACAGCAAAGGTAGGAAACCATCAGGGGTTTGAAAAGAAAAGACAACTGTGATATATGGAGGAATATTAAGAAACAAGAGGTGTAGGATGTAGGGTGTTGGGTGTTGAGTATCGAGAGTTGTGTTCAGTCGCAGTGACCCCTGCATACCGGCCTTTAGGTAGGAGTACTGAGTTTCACATTAACCAAGATGTTCAGTGGGCAGATCAACCCTAATTGAGGGGCGTAGCCCTGACCTCTTCTTAGAAGTATGATGTCAAAAGGAAAACAAAGGGGCGTAGCCCTGACATCTCTGATCTAATAAAAAATCGCAGCGATTAGTGTTCCGTATAAAGAATTGAGGACGGATGAGGGGACAACAAAAAAAATGTCAAGTTTACCTATCGGAGACCGGCCTTCCTTTGCCGGCCTGCGTACCACCATGGAGTTACAATAAGGACGTGACAGTAGTCCCAATTACATTAAACATCCCTCCAAAAATTTGGGATTGATAGTTTAGGAATAAACCTAGAAAGCGGTGTGCCTTGCGCTTATTCTGGTGGCCCCTGTGGTAAAAATCCGCAACCATCTAAAACATTCGAGGTTTAAAAAACCTCAAATGTTAAGCGGTAACCAATTCTTTAATTTTTTTCATAAAACCTTCAAGACCGATGGCTGTTGTATTTTCACCCAAAGGGTATTCTTCTTTGCCCGCATATACAAATACCCGGTAATCTGCCTTTACGTCTTTCACTGCATTTAAAAACCCTGGAGATAGTTTGGGACTTAAAGTCCGCTTTATTTCTATCCCCCAAATTTCATCATTGATACTCAGGACTAAATCCAATTCTGCCCCAGCAGCGGTTCGATAAAATCCATAGGCTGTCCCCTTCGGCAGGATGGATATAATATTTTCAATGATAAATCCTTCCCAGCTGCATCCCACCACCGGATGTCCCAATAGATCATCCAACTTGATTAGATTAAGTAGCGCATGTGTAATGCCTGAATCCCTAATGTAAATCTTTGGAGACTTCACTAACCGCTTACCAACATTCACCAGCCAAGGCCTGAGCGAACGAATAAGTAAAAGGTCTTCCAGCATTTCCACATAACTCTTAATAGTAGGTGAACTAAGATCAAGACTAGCACCGAGTTTGGAGAAATTAACGAGTTGCCCTTGCTGATATGCCAACATTGTCCAAAGCCGTCGAAGTCGATTGGCGGGCACAAACTGTGCAATCTGAGGAATATCTCTTTCGAGATAGGTGCTGATAAAGTTTCTTCTCCAGGTCATGCTAGATTTATCGGAACTGGCCAAATAGCTGTCGGGAAATCCACCCCGCAACAAAAGCTTTTCCAATTTTCCCGCATCTGGACCAACTTCCAGGACATTGAAGCCAGAAAGTTCCTCATAGGCAATTCTCCCTGCCAATGATTCGGAAGACTGTCTGATCAAATCTAAAGAAGCAGGTCCTAGAATTAAGAATTGACATGACCGAAGTCCCTTCTTCCGTCTTTTATCTATGACTCCCCGCAAAAGTGGAAAAAGATCCGGCATTCGCTGAATCTCATCTAAAATGATCAAACGCCCCTCATATAGATCGAAATACTGCTCAGCATCTGATAGCTTATTTCTGTCAGAAGGGCTTTCTAGATCCAGGTAAATAGATTCAGAATCGATATCCTCCACAAGTTCTTGCGCTAATGTCGTCTTACCTACCTGGCGTGGACCAAGAATAGCGACAGCCGGAAAATCCGGCATCAATTGCTGCAATTCTAATGTTAAATTCCGTATAATCACCTTGTAAATTTAAAATTTGATTTTAAATTTACAAGGTGATTATCTTATTATTCCACTGAAAAACAATATATTAACTATTTTCTGCAAAATTTATTGAAATAAAGGATCCAAGTAAAGAAACTGCTGCTGAAATAAGGAAAAAAATCAAGCTAAACGCGACTGCAGTGGCTTCTTCAATCCCTGCATACGTATGGGCATATACAAAAACCAGTTCTCTGGCACCTACACCACCAATAGTTAATGGCAAAACAGCTACTATCGATGAAAGAAGGAAGACCAGTTGATACGCCAGAAAATTCTCAGTTACTCCCAGCCCCTTCAGTATAAACCAAGCACAACATAACTGGGCAACTTGTCCTGCCATAGACCATCCATTTGCTTTCCAAAATGAGGGTAAAAAAGGTTTAAAGAACAGTTTCTGAAGCAACCAAAATATCGGAAACACAAGCAACGCTGAAATTCCAATTAGCAGTTCCCAAGGCACTTGAGAGGCAAAGGGCAAAGCCAGATCAACGGGTATAATCAATACCAGCAGCAAGAACACAATAGCTACCAAGCCTCCCAATCGATCTAGAAGAGATGTCTGAACGAGCGATTTTACAGGAGCATTATAATGTTTATTGAGCAAATAAATTTTATATCCATCACCCCCTATGCCTCCGGGAAGAAACAGATTATAAAACATCCCAACTAAATAAAGCTGGATATTGAGCTTCTCTGAAATGTAAAGCTGGATATTTTTGAAATATAAATTTAGGCGGAATGCCGTAAACAGCTTACTCAGCATGAAAAACAGGATAGCTGGAACCAGCCACAGCCAATGAATTGTCTTAGTAATCTCCCAAAGCTGATCTGTATCAATTTTACGAAAAACCAGGTAAAGAGCCAGGCCTGTCAAAACCAGTTTCAGGGCGGTAGTAAGCTTCTTCTTAAGAAAACTTGGTATTTTCGTCAAAATTCAATTGCTGTATGAAACGTACTAATGATTCTTAATTAACGGGTATAGCAGAATCATGCACACCCTGATAGACAGATTTGATAGTATAAGTCTTCTTGTCCTGGGATTCAAAATAAGTACGTACAATGATCTCTGCGATAATCCCCGTAGTGATGAACTGGATTCCGCCCAATACCAGGATAAATCCTAAAATCATAATTGGCCTACCCCAAATATCTTCTCCTACTACTTTTAGGATCAATAGGTACACGTTGATTAAGAAGCCAATAAGAAATGCTAACAAACCAATTCCCCCAAATAAGTGGATTGGCCGCTGAAAATACTTTTGAAAGAATAGCATCAAAATCAAATCTGACATTACTTTGAAGGTACGGCTGAGTCCATATTTAGATTCACCATGAATCCGGGCATGGTGCTTTACATCTACTTCAGTCATCCGGGCCCCTTGCTGCTTTGCAAGTACAGGTATAAACCGATGAAGCTCTCCATAAAGCCCCATCCCTTGAGCGATTTCGGCTTTGTATACCCGAAGAGTGCAGCCATAATCGTTCAGATATACTTTTGTAGTATTTCTGATGACATAGTTTGCGATTTTGCTTGGGATTTTGCGTAATACAAATCCATCCTTCCGTTTGGCGCGGCGTCCTGCCACCACATCCCATTCCTCATCCATCGCTTTCTTCAGCATGATCGGAATATCCGTAGGATCATTTTGCAAGTCCCCGTCCATGGTGGCAATGTATTCCCCTATTGCCATGTCAATTCCCGCTGCCAAAGCCGTAGTCTGACCATAATTCCTGTTAAAAATAATCAGCTTAGTTTTACTATTGGCATACTTTTTCACTTCTGTGACAGTACGGTCCGTAGACCCATCTTCAACTAAAATAACTTCATAATCTATATCCTCCAGTGCAGAATAGGTGGCTTCCAGAAGAGGTTTAATGTTATCCTCCTCATTATAAACAGTGATTACTATGGAAATTAGCGGCTGGGACATATTACAAAATTTCGTCAAAAATACAGTAAAATACTTCTTGAGACAAAAAAGTGTTGCATAGCTTTAACCCGAATTATGCATTAGGGATTGTAGTAGCCTGTCCCGAAGGCCTTCGGGAAGGCTTGAAATTACAAGGAAATCAGCTAGTTTGGAGACAGAAGCATAGCACCGCTATGCTTCTGTCTCCAAACTACAGTAAAGCATTTTGACTAAGCGAGAATAATCGAAATCAGGTTATTACAAAGTACATTCAGCTTATCTTTACAGCATGCCTTTAGTAAGTACCGAAAAAAATCCTATCAGTCCATGGGGCCTCATGCTTGCCTTTGCAATCCTAGTTGGACCATTTGCGCTGAGCTTTCATATGCACTATCCGGACGAGATGTATTATACGGATGCTGCAGTTAAAATGCTTCAAAACGGAGACTACCTAACCACCTATTTGGGCAGTGGGGAACTTCGTTTCAAAAAGCCAATTGGGACTTATTGGGCTGTACTTGCGGGTTTTAAATTATTTGGTGTTAATCCATTTGCTTCCAGGTTTTTCTTCTTGATTGCCGGAGCGCTTACAGTGGGGCTGACCTATTGGACGGCAAGAGTGATCTTTCAGGACCAACGGATAGCCGGACTGTCCGCATTAATAATGGCTTCCAATCCGGTTTTAATCTTCAGTGCTACACGATCTATACCTGATGTACTATTGGTGTTGACTATGACTGCATCCGCAGTTGGCTTTGCCGGATTGATCAGATATGGCGATAATGTTCCTAAAAAATACCTCTGGATAGTGTATATAAGCCTGGCTCTGGCTTTTGAGGTCAAAGGTCTACCTGCTGCTGCTTTAGGAGGAATTGGATTGGTTTACCTGCTTGTGAACCCATGGAAAAGGATCTCCTTCAAAACACTTTTTTATTTACCTGCGCTGGTGGTGGCTATAATCATTGGATTGTTTTGGTTTGGTGCCATGTGGAAAATCCATGGCCCAACCTACTTAAACAGCTTCTTGGAGGATCAAGTAGGCACCCGGGTAGCATCCCGCTTCTGGCTAATTCTCGAGAACGGGTTCCTGGCGTTGGGAATCTTACTGGCAATATTTTTCCCTTGGGTTTTATTCACCTTCAAAAAAGCTCAGAATTCTATAAGTAGTGTCCGTAAAGAAGATCCTTTATTTTTCTGGTTTGCTATTCTATGGGGTATAGCAATTTTAGGCATGGGAGCTATGACCAGTAAATTCTACGAACGGTATATATTGCCTGTAGCACCTGTTTTGGCAATTTTGCTCGCCTGGATTCTGATCAGATCAGAAATCAACACCAGAAGGAAGGGCTTAAAAATCACCAGCTGTTTTTTTCTTATCCTCAATTTCATTGTATTCGTAGTTAGCTTTTGGCTCAACATCAATTTAGGCGCATCGTTCCTCATTTGGGGCCAACTGGTCTTTTCGCTGCTAATCCTTCTATACTTAGGAAAGCTTACGGTAAAAGGGGAAAAGCTCCCTAAAGCAATTGCTTACGGCTTTATGACACTTTTCTTTTTGATTTCTACAGGCACCTACCAAGTTTCGCTTCCTGACCAAGGCCAACAACTAAAAGCTTTTGCAGCACAGGAAAATAAAGATCCAATAGAAAAAATCGGATTTATTGGAAACCTTCATACCAGCAGCAAGATCCGGCTCGGGCTAGGAACCAGTTACAACATGGTAGATTTGCCCAGCGAAGGATTTCAAGAAGAGGTTAAGAACTACAACCGGCTAATAATTGAGGACAAATACTTGGATACTGTAGATATTTCAGCGTTTGACATTCAAGTGGCATCGTTAAACTGGGCCTCCCGGGCCATTCCTGAATTACTGAAAGCCGCAGGAACCAACAATTTTAAGCAACTATTGGAAGAAAAAGGTCAGAAATATTACTGGCTGGAAAGGATCAAAAAGTAACGCAGGTTAACGCTTGTTTAAATTTCCATGATTAGTCCCGAATGCTTTCGGGATGAGAAAATTTTGTTCTGAATGAGACCATCCCTTCTGGAGAAAGGCAAAAAACGTAGGCATACCTGCCAATAGGTATGGCGAGGCTTTTTAACAGTATTCAGAATAAAACTTGCCACTTGCTGCCAATTAATGGGTTTTTAAATATGCTCTTAGTAAGTATCAGGCTGAAAAGGGTTCAGTGTTTCTAAATTTCTCCAGACTTGAATTTTAGCTGTACGGAGAGGTTCATTGCGAAATGTGATCGGAAAATCTTCTTCATAAATCAGCTCTTGAAAACCTGCAAATTCACCCGGTGATTCATAATTCCAGCTCACAAAAATCCCGGCTTGATTTTTACCTAAAAACTGCTCCAGACCCGGCCACAGGTCAAACTGATTTTTCCGCGCTCCCATATTCAACATATATGGTTGAGGGTGGTCAGGCAAATAAAATGAGAGTTCAGAAGCCATGTGGTACGTTTCTGAAAATATAAATGGATCCGCTACTGATAAACTATCCCGGAGTATAGCCACACGTGCTGCAAGCGGCTCATATCCGGCCATTCTTCGAAAAGCAGATTTCTCTGCTTTCTTAATGAATGAAATATGCTTCATAAAAGTAAAATCTGGAAGGATAAATAGAAGCGGAATCGCTATGCTTAACCCAATAGCCCAGTTGCGGATATTTTTCCAAATAAGACTTTGCTCAGTAATCCAAGCTGCCATTAGAATAGACAAACTGCTGTAGGCAAAAACTGGCCAGTTTACTTCGATGGAAGTCAAAAAGCTTAAACCAGCAAAGCCTGCCCACGACATGAATGCTGGAAGCAGTAAATAAATCAGGATCCGGTCTTTGGACTTAATAACCTTCCAGGTAGTGGCTACAAAAATGGGCAGTAAAAACACAGAAATCATGGCCAATTGACCTCCGAAATATTCGAAAAACTGAGAAAGTGATTTTACAAAATCAAATTCATTAGAATTTCCACCACTTCCGCCCAATGCTGCCAAGTGCTTAAACGTATCAAAATTATTCTGCCAGTTCCAGATTAGCGCAGGAATAAAGCCCAGCAAGCTGATCAAGACAAAGACGAGGTAGTTTGTACGTTGAAATTTCCAACTTTTGTAGAAGGTTAAATAAATCAGCAAAAAGGGAAAAATCAGGATCATGACTACTTTGGCCATTAATCCTAATGCTGTCGCCACACCCGCCCCTATCCACCAACTCATCTTAGCATCCTCTACGCCGCGATAAGCAAGGTAAATACTCAAAGCCCAGAAAAATGTGAGTGAAGAGTCGGTCATGTGAAAAGTGGAAGCCAACCACCACATTGGCATTGCCTGTAAAATCATTGCAGACCAAAAGCCCACTTTGGCAGAATAGAGGTGCTTACCAAATAGAAATGTCACCCATGAAATACCAACTCCCAGCAAGATGGCATTGATCCTTACCCCAAGTTCTGTATTTCCCAACAATGCAGTGCTGACGTAATTGATCACGGCTACCAAAGGTGGTTTGGAATAATAGTGCCAGGCAAGATTTTGGGACCACAACCAATATTGGGCTTCTTCAGTAAATAGATCAATTTCCGGTCTTAGCGTGAATAGAACCTTAGCGACCACTAGTATCAGAGAAGTAACCCAGAAATAGTTGTTGTAGCGGTTAGAGCTTTGCATTGAAGGCGATTAATAAAAAAGGCATCTCCCAAACCTGAGAGATGCCACAAAATTAATAAGTAAGCTAAACTTTTACTGCTTCGCCATCACTACTTTTTCTTTATACTTTTTGATCTGACGTCTTAGACCTTCTACTGCCTCATCTGAAGCGCCTTCAAAAGAATCTGCTTGATTCTTTGCAAAGAACTGTTTGCCGGGCACATTTAATTTTATTTCAACAATTTTATTTTCGTTACGCTCATTTTTATCGAGCCTCAAAAAAACCTCCCCGTCTATTATTTGATCATAATAAGTATCCAGCTTGTCTGCTTTTTTCTGAATGAAGTCGATCAGTTTACGATCGGCATCGAAGTGGATGGAGTGCATCTGCAGTTTCATATTGATTTGCATTTAGAAGTTGAACAAATAATTTATCTATGCTTTAGGATGCGCCTGTTCAAACACAGCCTTAAGTTTTTCTATTGAATTGTGCGTATAAATCTGTGTGGCTGCCAAGTTGGCATGTCCGAGTAAATCTTTGACGGCGTTCAAATCTGCCCCCTTATTAAGGAGATGAGTAGCAAAAGTATGTCTTAGCACATGTGGGCTGCGCTTTGAGGTTTGCGCAAAAAGATCTAAATAATGCCTGACGATGCGAAAAATCATCATAGGGTAACTTTGCTTTTGTTGATTGCTGACAATAAAATAATCACTTTGACATACATTTGAAAACCTTTCTGCGAATACTTTCTGATACAATAAAATATTCTGTCGCAGGCCTTTGGTGATAGGAATTATTCTTTCTTTCTTGCGCTTTCCAAGCACTTTCACTGAATCCTCTACCAAGTTAATATCCGACCACTTCAACCCTATCAATTCCGAAAGTCTCACACCGGTGAGGTAAAGAAATTCCATTACCATCTTGTCGCGCTGACCTTCAAAGGTTGGTTCGTATACGCTTTCATTTAGAACGGACTCGATGGCCGATTCCTGTACAAATTCAGGTAATTTCTTTGGGTTTTTAAGACCTTTTAACTTATACGTTGGATCTTTTGTGATGATGCGGGATCGCAGCAAAAACTTATAATAGGAACGTAAAGTGGCTATTTTTCGATTTACAGAGGTGGTACTCAGCCCACTATCCACCAAATCTATTACCCATGCCCGGAGTTCAGCATGCTGCGCATCAGCTATAGTCTTCATTTCAAAAGATACCGCAACAAATTCTTCCAGTTGGGTAAGATCACGGCGATAGGCTGAGACGGTATGCGGGCTAGCCTTCTTTTCGAACTCCAAATAATTGATAAAAGAATCGATCATATCTACTTAACTCTGAAGATAAGTTAGGTGAAAATACGCGAATAACAGCTGATAAAAATCTCAAAACAGCATAAAAAAAACGCACTTGCCTGATGACAAGTGCGTTTGATATCTAAAATCAATGGACTTATTTGTTAGCTTCTTCTTGAAGATGCTGTTTGTAAGCCGCTTTGATTACTTGTGCTCTTCTTTTGATGGAAGGCTTAGTGAAAGCTTGTCTCGCACGAAGTTCACGGACTGCACCAGTCTTGTCAAACTTCTTTTTGAAACGCTTTAGCGCTTTCTCGATTGATTCGTTTTCTTTAACGTTAACTATGATCATATCTATACACCCCCTTTCGTGGGGACAAAGGTAAGTCATTTTTATTTGTTTCCAACAATAGCGGTAAAATATAAGTGTGGGTTGTTGGGTGTGGGATGTGGGTTGTTGGGTGTGGGATGTGGGATGTTGGGTGTGGGATGAGAAGACAGAAGAACACTAGGCTACCAGTTACGAAAGTATTGATCTGATGAGGGCGTAGCACTTCCCTGTTAATAGTATAGAAGGATTTAATGTAAAAATGAGGAGCGTAGCTCTGACCTCTTCGTAGAAAAAATGAATTAATAGTTGTAGTAGTTAAGCGACCATATTTATGTCTGTGAATGTCGTAGGCATGACCGATTGTATAGCCTGACATTTTAATGTCGGGTAAAAAGTAATGGAAATAAATTGGAAACAATGCCTTAGGCATGACCGATATTAGTTGCTCCAGTGCTGATCAAGGAGGGTGTTCCATCGGGATAAATAGTTGGTATACAGTGTTTATACAAAAGGGAGAGACGTTCCATGCAAAACAGATTTTCATGATTTTCTAACTCTCCAAAGGTTAGCCAGTCGACCCACTTTGCAACCTTCCAACCTTAAAACCTTAATTCTCTTCTTCACCACTCGAATTGCTTAATTACAAACTGAATAACCAAATCTCCCCTCCATGTAGTAAATACCCAGACCTACGCAATGATGGCTAAATTTAGTACATATAGCTCATCTACCATGTTCACTGCTAAAGTAAAACTTTTCGTCTGGGCCCTTATTTTTGTTTTCGCCGGATGCCTTGCATTTTATTTATTTACCCCCAAATCAAAACTTTTGAAAGAACCGGTAGAATTTTCTGTCTCTGAGGGGGTATGGAACAAATTTAGGTTCAAAGAAATTGGGCTTCAGCAAGGAGATACCATTTCAGATCTTTTGCTTATTGACCCGCAAGATCAGTCCCAGATCCAATTAAAAGAAGTTCTTGATCCCAAAAAACATACCGTCCTCATCAGTGGCAGCTACAGCTGCGATGTCACTACTTCACAACTCCATTCGATTGACAGCATGTACCATATATATCAGCATAACTACAATTTTTACCTGATACATACACTTGAAGCTCATCCAAAGACAAGTCAGAGTCCTTATGCAATGGAAACTAGCCCTTGGGAAGCTGCAAGAAATATTGAAGGTGGCATAGAAGCCGTTCAGCCTCTTACCATGGGAGAGCGTCTTACATTATCCAAAAGCTGGATCAAGGACAGGAGAATACAAACTCCAGTTTTGGTGGACAATGCTAAAAATGAGGCATGGAAACAAATGGGACAGGGTCCAAACACTGCCATCATCCTCTCCCCAGAAGGTGTGGTAACTCACAAAGAAGATTGGTTTGATCCAAATGATCTGGGAAATGCGCTTGCCCCTTAATTTTATCATTTTTTTTTTGATTATTAAAACTTAATATACATATTCACCTAAGCTAGCTTTTTAATTAATCTTTTAATTTAATTTTTAATAAATCTAAGTATGAGAAAAGATGTTTTTAGCCCTTGCTGTACTAGGTATAGTCTTGGGGAGCTTCGTTGTCATTCAACCAGTAAAAGCGGCAGGTGATTGTGAGCATTTTGATGACGATTATAGATGTAGTTATGCCTTATGCGGCGATTGTTTAGCATGGCAATGTTCAGGTGGCCCCACTAACATAGACTGTGCAGCCCCAGAATTTAAACATGATAAATCGATATATTAGTATTATAGCACTCCTTTCAATGGTAGCCTGTCAAAGTGAAATTGAAAGGAATGCTATACCAAAATTGGTAGAATTACAAATGCTTGATTCTCTAAAAATTAAGGAGACAGAGTACTTTCTCAATGGACAAAAAGAAGTTAAAATGGTTGGGGACAGTTTAATTGCTGTATCATCAATCAAATCTCCTTCTGTTGGATTTTATCATATTTCGGGCAAACAAAGAAAAAGAATAGCATCAGGTGATTTCCCTATTGGGCCATTCCTGCCATCTAATTTTGACGCTACCCATTATCCTATTATTTATATTCTGGATAAAAAAAGTGAGTCAATTTTAATATTCAATGTAAACACCCAAGAATTCATAAAAAAAATAAGACTTGAATATCCCGAGGGCAAAGAGGTTAAATTTGTTGGTTCGAAATTTAAAAAACTAGATTCTGGTTATTTACTTGAATTGGCCACCAGCAACTACGACAATTATGACCCCAGTTATTATAGAGAAAGCGGCAACTTAATTTATCAATTTGATGAAAACGGCAAGGCGTTGGACAAATCCTTTCTTGAATATCCAAATGAGCTAAAGAATATCAAAGGATCACTTAAACCAATTGATTATTTAACGTCCACGTTCTTCAATCAGTCCATTGTTCTATCTTTTCCACATAACAGAAAAATTCTTCGGTTTGATGAAAATGATTTTGGAAAACTAAAAGAAGAAATTCCACTTCCAGAAAGTAGATATTTTGATTATGGCCTACTGGGGACAGAACAAATTGTTTCATTTCAAGAACTTTTTAATTCAGGAGAAGGGGCTAATATAACAGTACCTACCAATCATTATTTCAACACCATCTTTGAAAATGAAAAACAAATTATGATAACAACATGGATGAATAATAAAAAAGATCCCCCAAACAATGCCACTTTCTCTAATTTATTGATCTATGACAAAGAGGAAAAAGAGTGGTCTGAAACCTCCAATCCAAAAAATATTCTCGACATCGGTATGCTTGCCGGAGTAGTCAATGATACACTTTACTTTTATGAAGGAAGCCTGATGAAACATGATGAAAAATACATCAAGCGGGCCATACTAAAACCTATTGCGGATTAGAAAACTAAATCTTACCACTCACTTCAATCACAAAGAAAACTTTATTGTTGCTGCTTCTGGAGAAGAAGTAAAACAGTAGAAGCTGCAGAACAGTAGCTTGCGCTGCAACTGTGGGCTTTGCGTTTCCTTCCTATCCTCCTTTACGGTTAAACCTCACAATCAAAAAAGGTCTCCCATTCACATGGAAGACCTTTACATATTTTCTATAACGAATTTGCTTACGCGACCACTTTCTCAGCCAGCAGCACAATCACATTATCTTTCACTTCCACTACTCCACCATCCACAATCAGGGACTGCTTGCCTTCCGGCGTGGTAAAAGAAACTGTTCCTTTTGCCAGTGCCGATACAATGGGTGCGTGATTGTTCAGCACCTGAAAGGATCCATTTGCGCCAGGAAAACTGGCCTCGGATACTTCACCCTGAAAAACTTTTTTGTCCGGTGTGACGATTTCTAAATGCATCTGATTCAGATTATAAAGAGGCAGGCGACATTGGTACCCAAAGCCGCCGCTCTAATTTCAATTTATTTAACTTCAGCCAACATCTTCTCACCCTTAGCGATTGCATCTTCGATGCTACCTACTAAGTTAAAAGCTCCTTCAGGAAGGTGATCCAACTCACCGTCCATGATCATGTTGAAACCTTTAATAGTGTCTTTGATATCTACCAATACTCCTTTCAAACCCGTAAATTGCTCTGCTACGTGGAATGGCTGGGATAGGAATCGCTGCACACGTCTTGCTCTATATACCACTTGCTTATCCTCTTCAGAAAGCTCTTCCATACCCAAAATCGCAATGATATCCTGCAATTCTTTGTAACGTTGAAGAATCTCTTTTACGCGTTGTGCACATCTATAGTGCTCCTCACCCAAGATATCCGGAGAAAGAATTCTGGAAGTAGAATCCAAAGGATCCACCGCAGGATAAATTCCTAGCTCTGCAATCTTTCTTGATAATACTGTAGTTGCATCCAAGTGGGCAAAAGTAGTTGCCGGTGCAGGGTCAGTCAAATCATCAGCAGGCACATAAACAGCTTGCACTGAAGTAATAGAGCCATTTTTAGTGGAAGTGATCCGTTCCTGCATGGCTCCCATTTCTGTAGCCAAAGTAGGCTGATAACCTACCGCAGATGGCATACGGCCCAGCAAGGCAGAAACTTCTGAACCAGCTTGGGTAAACCGGAAAATGTTGTCAATAAAGAACAGGATGTCTTTACCCGCTCCTTCACCATCACCATCTCTATAATATTCTGCCAAAGTCAATCCAGTCAAAGCAACCCGCGCACGTGCTCCAGGAGGCTCGTTCATCTGACCAAATACGAAAGTTGCTTTAGAATCTTCCAGTTTCTTCAAATCAACTTTAGAAAGATCCCATCCACCTTCCTCTTCAAGGCTATGTAGGAAGTCATCACCGTAAGTCACGATGCCTGACTCGATCATTTCTCTTAATAAGTCATTCCCTTCTCTTGTCCGTTCACCTACTCCGGCAAAAACAGATAGACCTGCATAAGCTTTTGCAATGTTATTGATCAGTTCTTGGATCAATACAGTCTTACCTACACCGGCACCACCAAACAAACCGATTTTTCCACCTTTGGCATAAGGCTCGATCAAGTCAATTACTTTAATTCCTGTATATAGAACTTCGGTAGAAGTAGAAAGATCTTCAAATTTTGGAGCAGATCGGTGAATTGGCAAACGCTTTCCGGCCGGTACTTGAGGAAGACCATCGATAGCTTCTCCAACTACGTTGAAAAGACGACCTTTGATAGCTTCACCAGTCGGAACAGAGATAGGCTGACCTAAGTCTCTTACTTCCATTCCACGGACCATCCCTTCAGATGAGTCCATCGCGATAGTTCTTACTCTGTCTTCACCCAGGTGCTGTTGAACTTCCATTACGGCCACTTGGCCATTTTCTTTAGTTACTTCAACCGCGTCAAGGATGTTTGGCAGCTTACCGCCTTCGAAGGAAACGTCCACTACGGGCCCGATTACCTGAGTTATCTTTCCAATATTTGCCATTTGATAAGTGAAATGTAAAAAGGATATGCTTTTTGAATTCGACCGCAAAATTAACCAATAATGCCTAAACCCAAAGGATATTTGGGAAATTAATCTGGAATGCAGCATGAAAATGATTTTTCAGTATCCAGGAGCTTTGTAGATGATATTCAAGAGATAAGATTTTGCTTCTACTCCTGAATTGACCTATACTTTTTTAAAGCTATTCCAACGCATTTAAAAAATTCGAACAGGAAAATAGCCAGTTGTGTCACTCCAATGACTAAACATAATCTTTTCAAGTATCTCCTTCACTACATCTGCTTTATTACCCAAACTGAGTTGAAAGCCACTACCTTCTATTCAATTTCAACCTTTCCGAATAAGACGAACCTTTATACTAATTTTTTAAGACCTCAATTCCCGTTACCGCTAAAACTAGTCCTGCACTATTCTACGTAAAATCAGCTCCAATCTTCTTGTTTTTATTTGGATTCAATCTAGTTAGGAGTACATTTGCATTGTATTTGAAATTAATCTAAATAATGACAAGATACCTTCTTCCCCTCCTACTCCTAGTTGTTATGGCTTGCACTGGCCCATCTACAACCCAAGAAGCGGCTTCCTCACGCAAAATAATCACAGCCGGAGGCACCATTACCGAAGTGGTAGATGCTTTGGGACATAGCAGCGAAATAATTGCCACGGACATCACCTCCACCTATCCTGCGAACATGCAGGACCTTCCTTCTATAGGCTACAGAAACCAAATTAAAGCTGAGGGAATTTTAGCATTGGGTCCAGATCTGGTATTAATAGAAGAAGGCTACCTGACTCCTGACGTAGTGGCCCAATTGAAAGCAGCCCAAGTGAATATCCAGGTATTTGCTAAACCAAAAACAGTAGAAGGCACCAAGAAACTAGTCTCCGAGCTGGCTACATTCTTTGAAGAACCGGAAAGAGGGAAGGAAATCATTGCTGCTATTGATGCAGATATAGCTGAGCTCAACAAGTATCTGGCTTCCCAGGAAAGCACACCAAAAGCCATCTTCGTCATGGCCCGTGGACCTGAAACCGTATTTATCGCCGGAGATAAAACATTTGCTTCAGAAATGTTCAGCTTGGCAAAAATCGAAGGTACTGCTACCGGTTTTGATGAATTCACCCCGTTGACACCTGAATCATTGGTGACCATGAACCCAGAATATTTAGTTTTTTTTGATTCAGGCGTGCAAAGTCTGGGCGGTACCGACGGTGTAGCAACCATTCAGGGAATCGATCAAACCCCAGCCTTCAAGAATGGTCACATCGTGGCTCTTGATGGTCAATATCTTTCTGGCTTTGGACCCAGAGTAGGAAAAGCAGCTTTAGAACTAGCCAAAGCAGTCAGACAATAAGAAGTAATAATGGTACCCACATTGAGTCATACAAAAATACAGAGTCAAAATATAATCCTATTGGGATTTGGTTTTGTGTTGGGCTTGGTGATCCTTGCTTCCCTTTCTTTGGGTGCGTTTCAAATTCCTTTTCCACAAACTCTCGCTATCTTATTTGATCAGATTGGAATCTCTGTCGGCACGTTTGAAGTGCAGCAAGAAAATGTACTGATACAAATACGCGTTCCAAGGGTATTAATGGCAATGCTTGTAGGAGGTGGATTGGGAATTTCAGGAGCAGCATTGCAAGGTTTATTTAGAAATCCACTTGTCGAGCCAGGACTGATCGGCGTAAGTAGTGGCGCAGCACTTTTTGCCGTGATATTTATGGTACTGGTGCCTGCAGCATCTGCATTGGTCTGGATCAAGGCGGTTGGGCTACCATTATTTGCTTTTGTCGGTGGGTTAATTCACGTACTTGCCGTATATTACCTATCCAAAACCCAAGGAAAGACAGATTCAGCCACCTTAATCCTTGCAGGTGTTGCTATTAACGCTTTAGCGGCTTCATTAATAGGTTTGGTATTATTTTTTGCAGATGATTCTGCCTTGAGAAGCTTCACATTCTGGAGCCTTGGTGACTTAGGCGGTGCTACTTGGAGCAAAATTCCTGTTGCGCTGACACTGATTGCAGCACCTACCTTTCTATTGCTTTTCAATACAAAACAATTAAATGCTTTGGCGCTTGGCGAGCAGGAAGCATTTCACATGGGGGTGAACGTGCAGCAAGTCAAACTTCGACTACTGATATGTAGTGCATTGGTCGTCGGCGTTGGGGTATCCATGGTAGGCATGATTGGATTCGTTGGGTTAGTAGTTCCGCATTTGATCCGGATTTTATTTGGTGCAGACCATCGATTGGTTCTTCCGGGATCATTTCTACTTGGCGCCATCCTTTTGAATTTTGCAGACCTGATCGCCCGATTGATTGTGATTCCGGCAGAGATGCCCATCGGAGTCATTACCGCCTTAGTAGGTGCGCCATTCTTTATCTGGCTTATTTTCAACCTAAATAAATCAAGAAACTGATGCTTAAAGCCTCAAAAGTACATTTCTGCATACGTCAAAGACCAATTGTGGCTGAAGTAACTCTGGAGCTGCATCCAGGCGAGATCATGGCGATTCTAGGCCCGAATGGTGCAGGAAAATCTACTTTCTTCAAGTTATTGTCGGGGGAAATTAAATGCAAACATGGGGCTGTCGCTTATAACGGTCATGACATTCAAAAATTAAAAAGTAAGGAACTTGCTGAAGTGAGGGCAGTAATGCCGCAACATTCCCAATTGAATTTCCCTTTTACTGCACAAGAAGTAGTAGAACTCGGATTGATCAGCTGTCAGTCCAAGCATCCTTCCAATTTGGTAAAGGAAGTAATGGAAATCACCAATACCACTCACTTGAAAGATCAGCTATTTAATCATCTTTCCGGTGGAGAAAAGCAGCGTGTACAATTAGCTCGGGTACTTGTTCAAATCTGGGAACCTAAGCCTTTCCCAAGATATCTACTACTTGATGAACCCACCTCCAGTCTAGATATCGCACAGCAACATGGGGTATTGAAAGTTCTTCAATCTCTAAAAGCCAGAAATATTGGTGTACTGGTCATCCTACACGAACTCAATCTTGCTGCTCAATACGCGGATAAAATAGCCTTATTGAAAAACGGCGTAGTCGCTAAAATAGGAAAGGTATCCGAAGTATTGGAGGAAGAAATACTTGCACATGTATTTGATCATCCTATTCAATTAATTCATAATCCTGTCACTGGCGGAGTGCTCATAGCCGCTGCTGCACAGGTAAATCAAACCATACCCACATTTAAACAAGCTTAACTATGGAAACCATTCAAGAATCTGCACAGTCTCTAAAGCAAGCATGGGAGAACCTGAAAGAATCTGAGCCTCAACTGCGCATCCGTGATGCTGCGGGCAAACTTGGGGTTACCGAAGCCCAGCTCCTGGCCACTGGAATCGGGACGAACGTAATTCGTTTAACTGCCAATTTCACTGAACAGTTGGAAGAATTCCCTAAACTTGGACGTGTCATGTCGCTCACTAGAAGTGAGGGTTGCGTACTGGAGCATAAAGGTCCGTTTCAGAAAATCGAAATGCATGCAGCAGGCCCAAGCAAAATCGCCACAGTAATCGGTCCCATTGAGCAGCGGGTATTTTTTGCAGCTTGGAAGTTTGGTTTTGCAGTGACCACAGATACTCCACGCGGCACGATGAAGAGCCTGCAATATTTTGACAAAGCCGGTGAAGCGATCATGAAGGTCTATCTTCAAGAGAAGTCTAATGTGGACGCGTATGAAGATCTGGTGAAAAAGAACACTGCTTCTGATCAATCTGCCGAACTTGAACAGGAAGCTTTTCCTTCCCCAGAATATGTATCACGTGAGGAACTCGATTATGAATCGTTCACCACAGATTGGGAAAACATGAAGGACACCCATGATTTCTTTGGAATGCTCCGCAAATACAAGCTCAACAGACAAGATGCCGTCAAATGGATCGATGACAAGTGGGCGTATGAAGTAGACAGACTTTCTGCACGGAAAATTGTAGAAACTGCTGCCGGGACAAAGCTTCCAATCATGATTTTCGCAGGCAACAAAGGAAACATCCAGATTCATCAAGGTAAGGTACAGACGATCAGACAAATGGGGGATTGGCTAAATGTATTAGATCCGGACTTCAACATGCATTTGAATGAAAATGTAGTGGATAAAGCCTACGTGGTTCACAAGAAGACTGAAGACGGATTAGTGTCTGCAGTAGAACTATTTGACAAAGAAGGCGAAATGGTCGCACAGTTCTTTGGTTTAAGAAAGCCGGGACTTCCTCAGAAACCTGAGTGGAAAGCACTGGTTGACAGCTTGAAATAATCACTTCAGCGGTTGTCTCAAAAGTCAATCGTTACGTCATCGGTAACTAAGCGAAGCCTGCCTGCGGTAGGCAGGTAATCTCCATGTACTTTACATGTGTAAATAAGAAGATTGCTTCACGCTGTTCGCAATGACGGGGACTTTTGAGACAACCGCATATTCTAAAAAATTTTATGCAAAAGCATAGATTTAGTCTTAATAAACTTCAGTTTCTTTGGTTTATTGTGGCATTAGTCACAGTCAACCAAGTTTCGGCTCAAAGTGAATACACAGGGCGTGTAATTGCTTCCAATGGCGAAGGGATACCCCATGCGACCGTCTGGATAGCTGATGCGAAAGGGGTAATAGCTGATGAGCAAGGCAATTTCACCTTGACTGTCCTCCCAGAGGAAGGAAAATTGAAAATTTCAGCAGTGGGATTTCAAACAATTTGGGCGAGTTGGCCAGCTGATAAAATCCAAGAAACATTTCAGCTTCAACCGTCAGAATCTGAATTGGAAACTGTAGTGGTTACAGGAAATTTTGATCCTCAATCTGCACGTAATTCAGTCTATCAGGTCCGGAGTATCGATCAGACCACCATCCAAAACCGTGCTCCCCAAAACATCCAGCAGGTGCTAAATACAGAACTGGGCATCCGGTTCAGCCAGGATAATGCTACAGGATCCAGTAATATGGAGCTTTTGGGGATGTCCGGCCAAAATATCAAAATACTGATAGATGGGGTGCCCATGGTAGGCCGTCAAGGCACTTCAAATGAGATCAACATCAACCAGATTGACATCAACCAAATTGAAAAAATAGAGATTGTAGAAGGCCCCATGTCAGTAGTCTATGGAGCCGACGCCCTGGCTGGCGTGATCAACATCATCACAAAATCTGCCACTTCACAAAAACTTTCCCTCCAGGCCAAGATCCAAGAAGAAACAGTTGGCTCAGAATATAGCCCTTTGTCTGGGGAAGGCACCCATCTTCGAAGTGTTTCGGGAACTTACGGATTAAAAAACTGGAATTTTGGAGCTGGGTTTTCCCAAAATAACTTCGGTGGCTGGCAAGGTGAAGAATCAGGTCGAAAAAAAGCTTGGCTTCCAAAAGATCAGAATTTCTTCAACCTGAAAGCTGGGTTCGCAAAAGATAAGGTTTCGTTTACTTATCAATCAGACTTCCTCAACGAGACCATCTACTCAAACGGCCCTGAAGCTCCTCTGGAAATGATTGATCAGCAATATATCACCAACCGATGGATGCACCGGCTCAATGGACAATGGGATGCGACAACAAATTTTGCACTTAATTGGCAAGGGGCATTCACAGATTATAAACGGGACACCGAAACATGGATTACGAATTCACGAACTGGAGAGGAGTACCTTTCAAAAGCACCTGATTCACAATCCAGAATTAATTACACCGGCTTTAGCTGGAGAATGATGGGAATGTGGAAAATCAGTCCCAAACTTAATCTTCAACCAGGTATAGACCTAAATCTTGAGAATGGATCAGGTGAGCGGATCACCCAAAATGATGGAATTCAGGATTACGCAATTTTTGTATCTGCAGAGTGGAAACCAACTAATTCAATCCAGATCAAACCTGGCTTGAGAAAAGCACATAATTCCGCCTATGACGCTCCTGGTTTAATTCCTTCCATAAATACAAAATTTAGGCTTAGTGAGCAGTTGGACTTACGGTTGGCTTATGCAAGCGGCTTCAGAGCGCCTTCCATCCGTGAATTGTACTTCTCCTTCTTTGATGCCAGCCACAGTATCACCGGTAATCCTGATTTAAAAGCAGAGACTTCCCACAGCTTCAACGGCTCATTGGACTGGAATTCACAGATTGGCACAGATTGGAGATTGGGAGCTGTGTTAGGCGCATTTTATAATAATGTAGACAACCGAATTGCCTATGCTCAGGATCCTGACAATATCCAGGTCACTACGCTGTTCAACGTAGAAAATTATAAAACTGCTGGTTTCACGCTAAACCATAACCAAGTCTACAAAAACTGGAATGGCAACTTGGGGCTCTCCTATATCGGCAGATACAACCAACTTTCTGCGGAGGCGGAGGATGTACAAGAAATGAGCTGGACGCCAGAAGTTAATGCTGATCTAAGCTACCAACTTCTGCCATGGCAGACCACATTCACTGTATTCTACAAGTTGACAGGGTCGCTTCCGGGATATGAAACTGTAGTTGACACGGAAGGAAACCCAAGTGCTCAAGAAGCACAACTGGAAGGTTACCAGTGGATGGATATCACCATACGAAAGCAGTTCAAGCACGGAATAGCAGTGAATGCCGGAGCAAGAAATTTATTTAATATCAAACAAATCAACAGTACCTCAAATGGAGGCGATGCGCATGGTGGGGGTTCCAGCAGGCCAATTGGCTATGGACGGTCCTACTTTGTGGGCATTCAATATCAATTCAATCAGTAAAAAAATACACACATGAAACAGTATCGTTTTCTTTCTTTAGCGGCACTTGTAGCCGGCGCATCATTCATCTCTTCATGCAATGATGATGATCCAAAACCAGTAGTAGTTCCACCTTCAGAAGCCGGGCTTATTGAAGTAGATGGAGGAGGAGCTGCCTATCCCAATACTGTATTTATAGACCTTAGTACGGGAACTCAGACAGCAGTTAAGCGAGAATCTTGGGATCTTGCCTTTGCAACTGGCTCAGACTTCAAAGTGCTGATCAATGGCACTACAGGTGCGATGGCCTTAGCAACAGAATTAAATGATATCAGTATGGTTTCTGAAGCTAATTTATCAGAAGAAGATGCTGCAAAATTAATCCTTTCATTTACAAATGTTGAAGGAATACTACATGTAGATGACCCTTCCATGCCAATTTCTAAACCAGCAATTTCAGCAATCAGCACTGCAGAAGGAGACAATAAAGTATATATCCTAAACAGAGGAACAAGTGGTGCTGAAGAAAGACCAAGGAAAAAAATCAGAGTGATCCGCAAAGGAGATGGTTATACGCTACAGCATGCAGATCTTGATGCTACAGAATTTACTTCTGTGGACATTTCGAAAGATAACGAGCAAAATTTTGTGTATTTCAGCTTCGAAAATGGAATAGTAGAAGTGGAACCTGGCAAAAATGCGTGGGATATAGCCTGGACCGCTGGCACCTCTTCCACTCCTTATCCAGAGGCCACCAACGGTACTTTAGCCTACTTTTTCCAAGATCTAGTGATCCACAACATATATGGAAGTACTTCAGTCGCTGAAGTGCTAGCAGCTGATATTTCCTATGAAGCATTTACAGAAGGGGACGCTTTGGGATTAACTTTTAATAGTTCTGATCGATTAGCGATTGGATCCAACTGGAGAGGTGGAGGTGGGCCAAATAGTGCGCCTGCAGTAAAAGAGGATCGATACTACATTGTTAAAGATGCAGATGAAAATATCTACAAAGTAAGATTCCTTTCGTTGACTAAAGACGGAGAAAGGGGTAAACCATCATTTGAGTATGAGCTTGTCAAAGCAGAATAGTCCATCCGAGAAATAGTAAACTTAAAATCCAGAAATTGCTACGGTGATTTCTGGATTTTTTTTATCCCACTATTCGCTTTTACAATTCGCTTTTTCAGCCAAAACCTCTTCTGTAAAGACAAACGTATAGTAGAGCTTTCTGGGATGTGGCTGCTCATAGCTATAGTTATCAATATTGGCGACTGATTCAAGCTCACAGATCATGCCGTCTATTTTAACCAATGTCTTACCAAAATCCGCTTCATAAATAATAACTCTTAAATGTTCTCCACAACATATTAAAGGGTCGAGTCTTTTTCCCGAATCCCCTTGTATTTTTATAGTATCCCTTGCACTTGGCAGCAACAGGATTTCATTCTCTGCCAGCTCTTCCAGGGAACTCGTATTGTAGATTGAAATAGTCTTATCTGTATCATTTACATATACATAAGAAGTCTCAGCGTAATAATCCGTATCCGTGGCACACCCGCTTAAAGCGACAAAGCAAATACTAATTGCCCCAATGACTAAAGAGCGTCCGAAGGTTTTTTTCTGTATTGTTTTCATATGAATCCCGAATATTAACATACCAATCGTCACACCATCAGGGGCCTTAGAAACGAGAATGGTATACGCATTACGACCCGTTAAATACCATGCACAACAAATCAAGATATTTATGTTCGTAACGTACTAATTATTAGGAGAAACCTTAATAATATTATTATAAATTATTTAGCCACCTAAAAATGAATGGTATTATTCATTTTTAGGTGGCTATTTCTATTTGTGATGTACAGTAATTTGTGCCTTCTCTTTAGATCAACGAGTTCCAGCTACTTCTTCAATTTCATTACTTTTAACCTAAAAGAAATTGGCAGGAGTAAGTTTTACTCTTCAAATTCACCAGAATAAATATCTTCACGGTATTTAAATCGTGCTATACCTTTGAGTAGTCCACTTTGCGGAACGCCTCCGTCAGCTGTTCGAAGGCCTAATTCTATCTCCACCACAACTTCAATTTTTCGTACATCCTGCCCATCTAAATTCTGTTCAAAACCCAATTCCACTAATAGAATCTTAACCTTATCTGGTTTAATTCTATCATTGATATCGTTGACGTAAGTGAAATACTCATCCTGCTGGGTTAAGGTAATCCGGAAATTGTCAAATGCAGTATAACTAGGATCTGCGTTACATTTTTTCTCCTCGGATTTCAACTTCTCTACTAGCAAATCAAAGGAATATGCTTTTTTAAATTTAGCTTTTAATTCAACACCATCCCCCTCTCCTAAATTACGAGGCCATTCTTCATTAAAAGTCACTATAGGTGACTCCAAACCCAAGCTCCAACCCGATTCAAAATTTCTAAGAGATGCTATATAGCGCCCAGAATAAACATTATTTATACCAGAAACACCTAATCCTGTTGCCGATTTAGTATTTGTTGATCCAAATTCACTTCCATCTGGCAGTGTCCCTATAAACCCCAAGGTTTCAAGCACTGGAGCCGGTTCAGGATCATCATTAGTTTCACAACTAGCAAGTAAAAAAACAGCTATAACCCAACCAAAATAATTTAGCTTAACAATTTCCATAGGAATCGAGTTTATTTGAAACTAAAAATGAACTAAACCCTATACGAATTAGGATAAGAATTCGCTACAAAAGCAAATACAATATTATATTTTGGAAAGAAAAACTAAAAACCATGGGCAGACTGTTCTATTAATGTCTTTCTAAAAATTTCCCGAAGGAATTGCTACTCTAATTGACAGCTACCTGTTAACTGCGGCCTTTGCGTCAACCTTCGCGCGCTTTGCGGCAAAAATTTAGTGCCAAATAAAAACCTTCCAAGTCCTTAAAAGATCAAAGGTTAATCTACAACTCTTCCAAAAACAATCTGAAAACTGCATAATCATTCTCGATCGCTTCCACTTTTTTCTTCCCATCCATAAAGGCTGCTAGTCGCTCAGGCAATTCGATCGTTGTATTAAGTGCCTTTTCCACAGTTTCTCTAAACTTGCCCGGGTGCGCCGTTTCGAGGAAGACTCCCTGATAACCCGAATGGGACTTCATAAAATCCTTCAACCCTAGGTATCCCACTGCACCATGCGGATCAAGTGTATAACCTGATTCCTTTACGTGCTGCATCGCTTCAACAGTTTCCTCATCAGAATAATGACATCCAGTTACCTTCGACTTTAGCGCTAATTCATCATTATCATACAATGCGAGCAAGCGGTAGAAGTTGCTTGGATTACCTACATCCATGCTGTTACTGATGGTGGCGATAGAAGGTTTGGCGGCAAATAAGCCTCCTTCAAGGTAATCAGGCACGACTTTATTTGCATTGGTAGCCGCGACAAAATGATCAATCGGAAGTCCCATCCTTTGCGCCAATATCCCCGCTGCAATATTTCCAAAATTTCCACTGGGCACAGCAAACACAACTTTCTTTTCAGAAACAGGGAGCCTTGACACTGCATAAAAATAATACAGACACTGCGGTATCCATCGCGCAATATTGATAGAATTTGCTGAGGTCAGCAATAACTTCCCATTAAGTTCCTCGTCCAAAAATGCCTGCTTCACCATCGCCTGACAGTCATCAAACACCCCATCCACTTCCAAAGCAGTAATATTCTGTCCCAAGGTAGTAAACTGCTTCTCTTGAAGTTCACTGACCTTTCCTTTTGGGAAAAGAATAATTACCTCCACACCATCTACACCCAAGAAGCCATTGGCCACAGCACTTCCCGTATCTCCGGAAGTCGCCACCAACACCCGAACAGTTTGATCTGATTGGGTTTGCAACATACTCATCAGCTTAGAACAAAACCTGGCACCGAAGTCTTTGAAGGCTAAAGTGGGCCCATGAAACAGTTCAAGGCTAAATACATCTTGCTCAACCGCTACCAATGGTGCATCAAATTCCAGTGTATGGTCCACCAATTCTTTGATCTGTTCGGCCGTAAGATCCTCCTGAAACAAGGCTCCAATCACTGCGTAACCTATTTCACAGAAAGAGCTTTCACAAAAAGCCGCTATTTCTTCGGCAGATAATTGAGGAATAACCACTGGCGTATATAGTCCCTGATCCGGAGCTAGGCCCTTGATGACTGCTTCCTTCAGGTCTACTTGATGTTTGGGGTTATTGGTACTATAATATTTCATCGATTTTTAATTTTCTTCCATGACATAAGCTCCACGGGTATTAATAGCAGAGAAATAAACATCTACTCCCAGCCCTATTCTCTGGTACACTTCCTCAGCTGCTTTGGCCATCGCCAGTGCTTTTTCTTTTCCTTTGGAAAGAGCGAATAAGGTTGGGCCTGAACCGGATATACCCATGCCCAACGCTCCAGCAGCCTTAATAGCTTCTCTCACCTCATAAAATCCGGGAATCAAAACGGCACGGTATGGCTCTGCAATTACATCTTTCAACGATCGGGAGATCAGATCAAAATCTTCCTGATATAACCCCGCAATCAAGCCAGCGACATTACCGGATTGAATGGTAGAATGCTTTAGCGTAAGCGTATCACGGAGTACACTTCGGGAATCTTCTGTCTTCAACTCGAAATGAGGGTGCAATAGTGTACAGTATAATCCTTCCGGAACATGTAATTTAATCACATCCAACGGGTGATAATCCCGGATCAGGACAAATCCTCCCAATAAACTTGGGGCCACATTGTCGGCATGTCCAGCTCCACAGGCTGCTTTCTCCGCCGCAATAGAAAAAGGAAGTAGTTCTTTTCGCTCAAATGGATCACCAAGCAGACGATTCGCCGCTATTAATGCCGCCACTGCGCTTGCTGCACTTGATCCCATTCCCGAACCAAGTGGCAATCCTTTCTTCAGGTGAATATCCATTCCCACTTGCTGGCCATATTCGTCCAGCATCGCTTGAATCGCTACTGCACAGGTATTTTTCTCAACTTCATAGGGAAGTCTCCCGCCATCATTGGCTATAGAAACCACCCGCAAACCTGGTTCTTCGCGCCGGATTACTTCCACGTAATCCCCCATTGCATCTATTGCAAAGCCAAGAATATCAAATCCACAGGAGACATTTGCTACTGTAGCCGGAGCAAAAGCTTTGACAGATTTCATCATTCCCGAGTATAATTACCAATACGGATCACATCTGCAAATACGCCTGCAGCAGTCACATCTGCACCAGCCCCAGGACCTCTGATGATCATAGGACGGTCGTGGTATCGGTCTGTCGTCAATAAGATCATGTTATCACTTCCGCTCAGACTACTGAAAGGATGTGCGAGAGGAATAGAATTCAATCCAACTTTTGCTTTTCCATTTTCTAAAGTGGCCATGAAACGAAGCTTTTCCCCTTTGCTCTCAGCCTCTTTGAGCAGATCTGCAAACTCCTGATCATGTGTCCTGAGCTTTTCAAAAAATACTGGAACAGAAGCTGCATCCTTACAATCTTCCGGAACCATGCTCTGAATCTCTATCGAGTCAAACTCTAAATGTTGCTCTGCTTCACGACCAAGAATTAATATCTTTCTCGCCACATCCATCCCACTTAAGTCATCCCGAGGATCAGGCTCAGTGAACCCCAACTCCTTCGCTTTTAATACTACTTCCGAAAACGGCGCCCCGTTCTCCAGTTCTGAAAAGATATAATTCATAGAACCGCTTAACACGGCTTCAATTCGAATAACCCGGTCTCCGCTGAGCATTAAATCCTGCAATGTATTGATTACCGGAAGGCCGGCTGCCACATTGGTTTCATACAGGAACTTTACACCACGCTTTTTCGCGATTCTTTTCAGGTTTTTGTACTGCTCCATAGAGCCGGAATTCGCCTTCTTGTTTGGTGTAACAATGGCTACTTTCGCTTCCAGAATCTGGGTGTACAATTCGGACACATCCTGACTTGCCGTACAATCCACAAACACCGAGTTGGAGAAGTTCATTTCCTCCATGGTCTGAATAAATTTACTCAAGTCTGTTTTTTGATCTTCCTCACTTAATTGATAAGGATTTTTCAGATCAAAACCATCTTCATGAAAAGCCATATACCGGCTATTGGCAAGCCCATGGATCTGAATATCCAATTCATTGTCACCCCGGAGTTTTTGCTGTTGATTGGCAATCATCTTGATCAATGCCTGTCCGATTAGACCCACTCCCACCAAAAACACGTGAAGGACCTTATTTTCTGATAAAAAGAATGCCTCATGAAGTGCATTGAGTGCTTTCTGTAAATCAGGCTGCGGAATTACCGCCGAGATGTTCAATTCTGAGCTCCCTTGTGCAATTGCGGCAACGTTAATATTATTTCTTCCAAGCGCCCGGAACATACGTCCGGAAGCACCCGGGTTATGCTTCATGTTTTCCCCAACTACTGCCACTGTTGCAAGGTCATGAAGTAAGATCACCTCATCCATTTCTCCGGATTTGATCTCATAGAAAAATTCCTTCTCTACGGCCTCCTTAGCCACATATGATTCTTGGGTCTTAATGGCAAGACATATGCTATGCTCTGAAGAAGCTTGCGAAATCAATAAAATATTAACCCTGGCTTCGGCCAAAGCTTTGAACACACGGCTCGTCCCAGCTACTGAATCCAGTAATCCAGCTCCCTGTACAGTGACGATCGACACATTGCTGATTGAGCTAATACCCTTGATCAGCGCACCTGGACTCACTTCTCCATTGATGAGTGTACCGGGATTTTCAGGCTCAAATGTGTTTTTAATATATATCGGAATGCTTTTACGCATAGCCGGCTGCATGGTAGCAGGGAATATTACTTTGGCCCCAAAATGAGAAAGCTCCATTGCCTCATTATAACTCAGCTGTGGAATGGTAAAAGCAGTGTAAACCAACTTAGGGTCTGAAGTCAGAACGCCTGATACATCAGTCCAGATTTCCAGGTCATCAGCCTCCAAAGCTCCTGCAAAAATTGCTGCAGTATAATCCGATCCCGATCGCCCCAATGTAGTCGTCTCTCCTTTGGCAGTGGCCGCAATAAAGCCAGTAATGACCTTCAATCCATCATGTTTCTCGAAATACTCACGAATAGCTTTATTGGTATGTTCATAATCTACTTTTGCTTGCCCAAATCGATCGTTGGTACGGACCACTTCCCGTGCATCCAAAAATCTGGTTTTAAATCCTTTGCCCTGCATCGCTTCGGCAAGAATGAAAGCAGCCAATCGTTCACCAAAACTCGCCACATAATCCAACGTTCTAGCGGAATTTTCTTTGATCAGATAAATTCCATGAAACAGGTCTTCAAGTTCTTTAAACCGCACCTTTACAAAAGTCATCACGGTGGACTGGCTCTGCACCGCGATCAACTGACGCACAATCGTTAAGTGTTTTTCTTCCAAAGATTGAAGCAGTTCGCGATAAGCTTCATCTCCTTCTCTCGCAAGTTGGGCAATCTTTAGCAAGGTCTCGGTCACCCCTCCAAATGCTGAAAAAACTACAGCAATCTCTTGCTCTTTAAGTTTATTATGAAGTATGGAAAAGACTTTTTGAATGTTGTCAGGGTTGGCTACTGATGAGCCACCAAACTTGATGATTTTCATAAAACTAAAATCTGAATTAAATACTGAATGGACTTGATTTTGGGGCTTATAATAGCCCCGGGGGCGGGTACTCTATAGATAAATACGGGATCAACCCGTAATCGTGGTACCCATCCATGTCGTCATAGAAAAAGTGGTGCAGGTTGCCGCTTCCATTCCTGGAAGGATGTTCTTAAGAGAAGAATTTTGAACTGCAAATACCATAACTGGACAATTGATGGGACAATCTTACTGCCAAAAAATTTATTAGCCAAACAATACATTATAGTTTTTCAAAAAAACTCCAAATTCTATTGAAAATTAGGTAAATATTTGCCAAAATTTTAATAAACTAGCTGTAATCATTTTCATTTGACCGAATAACAAAATTGAATTTGGAAGGTTTATGTTTTTATTTTGATAAGCTGTCACATCAACGGAAATCGTTCATCCCGAAGGCATTCAGCTGATTTATCCTTTACCTGATTTTTATCAGATGACTGCCAGCGTAGCCTTCGTTCCAGTAGCTACTTAGACTTCTTGATGTATCCCTGTTAGCAAAAGCAGACTCGGACCCAGTAGGTTAGAGATCCAGCGTTACATTTTTGATTCTTGGTTCTCGACTCTAATTTCTTGATTTTTATTACAGAGTTTGGAAAGAAAAGGTAAGTCACTGAAAGAAGCCGTCGCAATCACATCCAAGACATGCCCAGAAATGAATTAGGGCTTATGAAATTTCTTTAATAGTAGTAGGTGATCCTCTGAAAACTACTTGATCATTCAGTCTTTTTCCTACTAAAGATTGCCCCAAAGGCGAATTTTTACTCAATAGAAAAAGCATTTCACCATCTACATTCAGCTGCCCCAATCCAACCGAAAGCAAGAATTTGTCCGTACCCAAAAGCACCATACTCCCTTCCTGTATAGCTTCAGAAGGCTCTTTTATCGCTTGAAGCCGATATAACTCGTCAAGTTCAAATTTAGCCTGCTTCAATTGATTCTCTACATTCATAAGATCCCGGGACATCATCTCTCTCCCCGTTTCAAACTTGTCACCAGCACTGCTTTTGGTATCTTCAAGAATCCCTTCATTAATAATATTTCGCTCCCGCGTCAATAGATTTACTTTCTCTTTCACCTGCACTATCGCAGCTTGGTACGCATTTTTCTTCAACATATTCATTCCTTTAAATACAATCCTCTTTTCGACGTGTATCAATAATATATACAATTTTCCACCCCGCAGCCAGTTTCACAAGTTGGAATGAATTCACTCCACAATGGCTGAAATTACCATCGAAATAAAACTCATATGGAGTCCAGGCAGTGGCCATTACCCCGTCCACTCTAATCTGATAATCAGTGATTTTTTCATCCAGATCTGTATCAGTAGGGAGACTACTGATACCTTTTACAAATTCTGAGACAGAACCAGCTTTTACCTCTCCCACTTCACCCGTAGTGACAATTGTCTGCATGATCGCATCTTCAGAAAAAGCCCCGGCAATTTGATCAGCATTCTTTGCGCGCATTCCGTCAAAAAGCGACTGAATCACAGCCTTTACCTTTTCCTCTTCTGATTGTGAAAAGCCCGGTATTGCACATAGAAGTGCAAAAAACGTCAATACCAAGATTCTATTTATCATACGTTGAAGCTTTTGTTTATTGGTTTTCAAATTTAAGTAGAGAAGATGATAATGTGGGAAAGTGGGAGAGTTTGTTTACACTTTTATCCTTTATCCTATTCTATTAATAAATGTGATGTACAAAATACGTTTTACGGTGTTTTGATTTTTGGCGGATCAAATTGTTCATAGGTTTCAGGGCTACGCCCCTTTGCTTTTCCAGTTGATCCTTATTTTCTATTAAGAGGGCCCGGGCTCTGCCCCTAAATAAGATGCAACTAAGATCGGTCATCCTTGACTACCGGCAAAGGCAGGCATGGCATTGCCCCCATTTTATTTGCATTCTATTTTACCAGAAATACAGACTGAATATAGTCGGTAAATTTCAACAAAGCGGGACTGTAAACTGAACACTTGTCACTTTATTCTTGGTCCTTTGTTCTCGATCTGATAACTGAATACCGCGACTAAACACTGCCTACTCGATTCTTCCGTCTCCCGTCTTCCACCTCCCAACACCTAAATTTCACCATAAAGTTTGAAAGTCATATTACGCAAGGCATGCGTATTCACAGCATAATGCATTGCCTCAGCTATTTCATCAGTACTTACCCATTTACCAAAATCAGCATTTGGCATAGCTTTACGATTCTGAGGTGTATCAATAATGGTAGGTACAAATACGTGAGAGCGAACTGAAGTACCCTGGGTTTCTTCACCTATAATATCAGCTAAAGCAATGATCATCTTTTTACTCATGGTATAGGCCAATTTATCTGGGGCATCAGAAAGCTGAATTGCTGGTCGCGCTCCAACAAAAAGCAAAGTCCCTTTGTTGCGTTCTTTCATAAAAGGTAAAAACCCTCTTACAAGATGATAGGCACTGAAAAAGTTTAGCGAAAACATTTTTTCGAAATCTCTTTTCTCTGTATCTATAATAGATCCCATCGCAAATCCTCCGACAAGCAACGCCAATGCATCCAAATCTCCATATTGAAGCTGGTATTCTTTAATAAATTCTGCAACAGCATGTTCGTCAGTCACATCTACTTCATAACTATCATCCGCCTCTTCCACTTCCTTATCAGTCCCTGGGTTGAGCAAAGCAATGATATGATACCCTTCACGCTTGAATTTCTCTACTACAGCCGATCCTAAATTCCCCGACGCTCCTGTGATAATAATATTTCTCCTCATACTTCTAGAATATTCTTTCTGATATTTGTTAAAATTAGGCTTAATTTTTAAAAAAGGCATGAATCAGTTGAAAAGCATTATCAAGAACCAGGAAAACAAGCGAAGAATCAACTTCTTCATTAAACTTTCCCTGTTGATAATCTTAATCGTAAGTTATGAATCAGATAATTGGCTCAAACCCATTTATGAGGAATTTGTAATTCTTGACAATCTTGTGAGGGCGGCCATAGTCCTTTTGAGTGGAAATGTGATCATTTCTTTAGGTAGAATCATCACATTAAGGATTTACCTTCAAAAGACCGAAGAAACGAAAGTCCAACCCAATTTTGTTATTGGGATTGATAGGCTATCGACCGTACTGAATTTTAATGTGCTGTTAGTGACATTGATGTTGGCTTTTGGAGTTCGCCCCCTGGAATTTCTTACAAGTATCACTATCGTAGCGGCGGCCATTGCCTTATTAACGAAGGATTATATCACCAATATTGTCAATGGCCTAATCATGATGTTTTCGGATCAACTGGAAATTGGGGATAAAATACTTATTGGGAAAAACGTAGGGTTCATACGCGATATCACGTTGATCAACATGGTACTGAAAAGTGAAACTGGCGAGATTATAATTGTCCCTAACACACTGGTGATGACTTCAGAAGTCGTGAATTATTCTAAGAACAATTCCCATCAGGTAATTTTGGATTCAGAAATCCCTTTTTATAACGCAATTCAGTTGAATAATTTAGAAAAAACTCTTTCTGAATCTTTGCGTCAATTTTCGGATGTAGTCTATGTAGAAGGGGCGCAACTAAATGTACTTGAAAGGAAGCCTGAAAGTCTTATCATCCGCTACCAATTTCCAATAAAAACAGGTGAAAAGACGATTGAAAAGAATGTGAAAAAATTCATTAACCAAACCTTAATCAACTGGTCAAATGACAATCGAAAAACCTAATTACTTCGACCTTGTATACCAGGTAGTCCGCTTGATTCCGAGTGGACGAGTCACTAATTATGGAGCGATTGCGCATTATCTCGGATTGAAAAGTGGCGCACGGATGGTAGGATATGCAATGAATGCCGCACATACCATGGATGATGTTCCTGCACACCGTGTCGTAAACAGTCAAGGATTATTGACGGGAAAAGTGCACTTTTCCACCCCAACAAGGATGCAAGAATTGCTGGAGCAAGAAGGAGTTCAAGTCAAAAATGATAAAGTCCAGAACTTTGATCAAGTATTCTGGAATCCCGATGTTGAGCTGGCGCTATAGGTGGCTTTTTATCGCTTAGGCCATTTGTCTTTTTAAGAAAAACTAACTATATAAAGCGCTGAGCAATACAAGGAGGGTTCAATGGCTTAAGCTAAACTATCCTGACCTTTCGGTGACAGGTAAAAGCAACAAAACATCTGATTTTAAGCAGTTTGAAGCTGAAATACCTGTGCGCCGTGGCGTAGATTTTCTAATGCATATTTCGGGTTCAATGTATCGATGATGGAGTATACCCAGACTAATAATTAGTTGAGCAGTTCTGCTTTATATAGACATGTGCTTATTGCATATAAACGCATAATTAGTTGAATAAGCCGCGGCTATATTATCGTTGGTAGATCAGTATTGAAAAAATGATATTGGTCGAGGCTGTTTTAAAACTCACGTGAGAAGCCTGAGGATTTAGAAATTGAGTTAGATACCTACCTGATTAAATCAGAGACGTTCCCTACCTATGAGACAGCCTCGTCCAAATTTTAATTAAAAACAGTAGACTAAAACTAATCATTTTCTCCTCAGAAGATACAGCCCAATAAACATAATCAGCCCATTTAAAATCAAGGCTTCAAAGCCAAATTTATACCCCCAAAATAATCTCTCAGAATTAGCAGAAATCACAAAAGTGAGCACAGGAGCGAATACAGCAAGATAAGGTACCCACATGTCTTTCACCTGCCACTTCGTAAAAAGGCCAAACGAGTACAATCCAAGCAAAGGTCCATACGTATAGCCTGCAATGACAAAGACAGAATTGATGACACTCTGATCATTAATCCAATAAAAACCCAGAATAACAAAAAACATCACGAAAGTAAACATGATGTGAACCTTCTGCCTGACTCCCACTCTCTTCTCCTTTGGATACCTTTTCTCAATCCCTAAAAAATCCACACAAAATGATGTCGTCAATGCAGTCAAAGTAGAATCCGCACTTGAATATGCTGCCGCAGTAATTCCCAAAACGAAGATTATTCCCGCAAAAGGCGAGAAATATTGCGTGGCTAATAAGGGGAAGAGTTCATCTGTTTTGGACGGCATTTGTACTCCTAGGGTCTCGGCGTATAAAAAGAGCAACACGCCCAAGGTAAGAAACAGCAAATTTACAAAAACCAGGATGATAGTAAACCAAAACATGTTCTTCTGAGCATCTCCAATATTTTTGCATGTCAAATTTTTCTGCATCATATCCTGATCCAGCCCTGTCATGACGATGGTGATAAATGCCCCAGAGATAAATTGTTTAAAGAAATTTGTACCAGCCTTCCAGTCCCAATTGAAAATCCGGGATCGTGGATCATTGGAAACAGCCTTAAAATAATCCCCTACACCTTCATAATTTAGCTCATTGCCAACCATTATTACACAAACGACCACCGCAGCCAGCATAAAAAATGTCTGAAGTGTGTCTGTCCAAACAACAGTTTTAATCCCTCCTCTATGTGTATACAACCAAATTAGGCCTACAGTAATTAGCACTGAAACCCAAAATGGGATTCCCAGCGAATCAAAAAGAATAAGTTGCAGGACAGTGGCAACCAGAAATACTCGAATGGATGATCCCAGCGTTCTAGATAAAATAAAAAAGAATGCCCCTGTCTTATAGGACCAAAACCCAAAGCGATCTTCTAAATAGGAATAAATTGAAACAAGGTTTAAGCGGTAATAAAGCGGCAGAAGTACCTTGGCAATAGTAAAATATCCCAAGGTGTATCCTAAAACAACCTGAAAGTAAAAGAAGTTACTATTCCCAACTTCACCGGGTACAGAGATGAAAGTGACTCCTGATAAAGAGGCCCCTATCATGCCGAATGCCACTAAAAACCAAGGTGATTGTCGGTCTCCCGTAAAGAATGTATCCTCGGAAACATTGCGGGAAGTAAACCATGAGATAAGGAATAACAACGAAAAATAACAACAAATTACTACGAGAACTACTTGGGGATTCATAAATCGATTTGATGTGGCTCGCTAAGTTGTTCAATATTCTTAATTTTGCAAAATGAATCATTCAAACGAACCACTTCCTTATGTAGAAGAATCTGAAGTGTTGGTAGCCGATCTGATAGATACTGAATCCAATGATCTGATCGTGTACAATGATGAATACAACACATTTGATCATGTGATACGAGTTCTGATGAAAGTCTGCAAGCATACACTGGAACAAGCAGAGCAATGTACTATCACAATTCACTACACTGGAAAATGTGCGGTAAAAAAAGGCAGTTTCACTGAGTTAAAACCTATGTGTGAAGCTATATTAGACGCCGGAATCCAAGCTACAATAGAATAACCCACTCCAATAAGTGAATTTCCCTTCCAAACTGATAGAAGATGCTGTTACTGAGATCTCAAGACTTCCGGGAATCGGCAAGAAAACAGCGCTTCGTCTTGCACTTCATTTACTTAAACAACATGAAGCAAATACTGAAGCTTTGGCGTTGGCCATCACCCGTATGCGTACTGAAATCCAGTATTGCAAAACGTGCCATAATATCTCAGATGCAGAGCAATGCAGTATATGTCTCAGTCCCAGAAGAGATAGCTCCTTACTCTGTGTTGTAGAAGATATCCGCGATGTATTGGCGATCGAGAATACAAATCAGTTTCTTGGGAAATATCATGTCCTTGGTGGAGTGATCTCTCCCATACAGGGCATTGGCCCTGAGGAACTGAAAATTGAATCTTTGCTGTCCAGAGTAGATGAAGCTGCGCAAAAGGAACCAGTTCAAGAAGTAATTTTAGCATTGAGTGCTACTATGGAAGGCGATACCACTGCCTTTTACCTTGCTAAAAAGTTAAAGGAAAGGGGCATCCAAGTGAGTTCAATTGCAAGAGGTATTCCTGTAGGTGGTGAGTTGGAATTTACGGATGAGGTAACATTGGGCAGAAGCATCATGACACGAATTAATTACTCGACGGAGTAAAATTTTCTTTGCACAGCAAAAACCTACGTCTATATTTGCAGACCCAAAGGATAATTAGCTCAGTTGGCTAGAACGTCCCGACCTGTCGGGAAGGTCAGTGGAACTACTTCATATTAATCAACAGGGGGATTAGCTCAGCTGGCTAGAGTGTCCCGACTTGGGTCGGGAAGGTCAGTGGAACTACTTCACATTAATCAACAGGGGGGATTAGCTCAGCTGGCTAGAGTGTCCCGACTTGGGTCGGGAAGGTCAGTGGAACTACTTCACATTAATCAACAGGGGGGATTAGCTCAGCTGGCTAGAGCGTCCCGACTTGGGTCGGGAAGGTCAGTGGAACTACTTCACATTAATCAACAGGGGGGATTAGCTCAGCTGGCTAGAGCGCTACACTGGCAGTGTAGAGGTCATCGGTTCGACTCCGTTATCCTCCACTAGAAGCTTCACAGAAATGTGGAGCTTTTTTTTATTCTGACCGAACTACTGCACCAAAAAGAGAACTACAAATCAAAAAGAAGAAGAGTAGAATCTACATTGAATGGATTATCGCTGAATACCAAGTGGGATAGGATTCAGAGATCCGAGCGTCCCGCTAGCTAGCGGGAAGGTCATCGGTTCGACTCCGTTATCCTCCACAAGAAGCTTCACAGAAATGTGGAGCTTTTTTTTATTCTGACCGAACTACTGCACTAAAAAGAGAACTACAAATCAAAAAGAAGAAGAGTAGAATCTACATTGAATGGATTATCGCTGAATACCAAGTGGGATAGGATTCAGAGATCCGAGCGTCCCGCTAGCTAGCGGGAAGGTCATCGGTT
>Ga0307414_10000089_pt1 | contig 78588 bp, 70 predicted proteins | sample DK1Ometagenome_FD_203804 | JGI IMG/M metagenome (GOLD analysis project Ga0307414, IMG submission 203804) | Maize rhizosphere microbial communities from greenhouse at UC Davis, California, United States - DK15-O-3 | ecosystem: Host-associated > Plants > Roots > Rhizosphere > Soil | place: USA...
GTCGGTGCCCCAGTCAAATTCCACCCAGACAATCGAGATTCCAGCCGAAGCAGAAGACCTGACCCGGCGCACATCAGTTGAACCGTTAACGGTAGATTCAATGGGAAAGCTGACCAACTGCTCCACTTCTTCGGGAGCAAGGCCGTGAGCTTCAGTAATAATAGCCACCGTTGGTGCGGTAAGGTCTGGAAATACATCGACTTCCATTTTTACCGCGGTATAGCTGCCGGCAATCAGCAGCAGCAGGGAGGCCAGCAGAACCACAAGGCGGTTTGCCAGCGCAAATTTTATAATGTAATTCAGCATGGTCTTCGGGGTTAATGTTCGTGACCATGCGCCGGGGCAGCACCCTGACCAGCGGCAAGTTTTAGGTTGTAGGCACCTTTGGTAACCAGGATATCACCATCCTGCAATCCTTTGGTCACCTGTACCATTTTTCCATTACTCTGGCCCAGTTCAACTGCCCGCCTTTCAAAATGCTCACCATCGTTTTGCACGTAGACAAAGTAATTGCCCTGGTCTTCCATGATTGCCGTTTCGGGAACCTGGAGCACTGAGCTTTCAGAACCGGTCAGCAGGTAGGCTTCAACCGGGACGCCAGGCAGAAATTCAGGCCTGTTGTCAAGAGAAAAAACAACGGGGATTAGTCCGGATGCGGAAACAGCACGTCCATATGAAAGTAGTCTACCATTTAAACTACTGAGTTCATAGACCTTATCATTGATCCTGAAATTGGCTGAGCTTACCTTGGAAAGCTCTGTGGCATAACTTGCCGGAACGTCAGCAGTCAGCTGTATCTTTTTGCTGGCCGCAATAGTAGCCATTGGCTTACCGGCCTGTACATAGTCGCCTTCTTTGACGAGTAGTTCAGTTAAAAAGCCAGTGCTGGAAGCATTCAAAGAAACGCCATTTCCTGAAAAATTACGGGACAGCTTTTGATAATTCAATTGCTGCTGTTGGTAGGTATTCAGTGCTGCCTGGTAATCCTTTTCAGAAATGATCTGGTCTGGACGCAAACTTTTCGCCCGCTCATAATCTGCTTTTGCTTTGGCCAGGCTAAGTTTAGCTTCCTGTACTGCTGTGCCGATGTTATCACCCGTAATGTTACCGCTAGTGATGTTGAATAAGCCCTGCCCGGAGCGAACTGGAACCCCTGTGGTTAGAGGAGCGCGGAATTTAACTACCCCGGCTGCAGTAGCAACAACAGTTTGCTGGTCTCCAGTTGCTGCTGTAATGGTCGCAGGTGCTTTGATCACACCAGCGAAGCTTCCGGTGCCGATCCTGGTTACGCCAAAATCAATTTTCCAGCTCTGTTCTTTTAAAAAGGCGATTTCGTTTGCCGAGGCGGCAGGTGAATGATGCTGTTTTTTAAATTCCTCGTAACTGGCAAAAACAGTAGCGGGTACTTTGAACTGATGGGCTGTCCCATCTAAAACAATGTCAAAGATGAGCCTACCCGTACCCAATGTTTTGGGGTTGAGGGTGATCTTATAAATTCCGGGAACGGTTGCCGAGTCCAGGGTTTTGCGGACGCCACTGTCACCGATCGCCAGGCTGGCTATTACTTTGGCTGTTTTGACGGGTTTATAATCGGCAAGCGTGGTCAGGTGGATGGCAAACTTGGATGTCGAATCTTTAATGAAGGGATCGTATTCTGCAAAGATCTCAACGTGGGCATCCAGGTCTGTGAGCTTTAGCTTGATGTTCTCTGCCTCATGCGCATGCTCGGGGGCAGGCTGCCTGCAGGAAGACAAGATCAGTGCGCTAACTAATAATATATATATTCTTTTCATGGCCTTTAAATAATATACCGGTTACAGGCCGTTATGGCCCGTAACCGGCAGGGTGTTAATGCGTATGCGGCTTACCGCCCTCGTGCGAATGTGTCGCAGAATCAGTTGTCACTGAATCAACTTTGAATTCTTCCTGCTTAGTGGTATCCACAGCAGTACTGTCATGATCAACGTGAGTCGATCCATCTTCGTGCTGGTGGGTACCGTCAGCTTTTTTCTCGTTGCCGCATGATGCAGCAAATAATCCAATGGCAACAGCCACTGCAAGCATGGTTTTCTTCATGATTGTAAATTAGGGTTAAATAAAAAAAATGGTATAGTTAGGCCATTGCAGGCGGGCCGCGTCTACTTTTGAAAAGAATGACGTGTTGCTGGGGCTTTTGCTCGGGTGGAGCATAGCCGGGTAAGATTAACTCGTAATCTGGTATGGTAAATTCAGGTATTCCATCAAACACCGAAGGGATGATGGTCAGTACTTTGCAAAAATCAGCTTTGATCTGGTTGCCCGATTGCACCGGGTTGTCTGTTTTGCCATGATGGATAAAAGAAAGCAGCTCGTCCAGCCAGTTCTTTTGCTGATCCGGCTTTTTAGTATGATCATCCACATGATGGTGATGAGGTTTGCTCCCGTCTTCATGAGAATGGGTGGCGGTAACAACTTTTTCAATGTGGTGATGATGCGGAAACAGCTGATGCGCCAGGTGCATAGAAAATGCCCCGATCAGTAAAAACATTAAGAATTGTTTTTTACGCATCATTGTGCAATAATACTAATTATTAAACAGTTGCTAAAGTTAAAGCTTGATAAGTTTTAATGGTCTATGCTCAGTACGACTGTTAATCTTCTTTCTCTATTGTTTTAAACTCGGTTTTTCCGAATGCAATATAGGCGATGGCGCCAAATAGTGGAAATGCTAGTACAATGTTTATCCATTTGCGTTTTGTTTTGTGAAGTGCAGCAGGGAAATTAGATATCTTGATTACGATCCATAGCTGAAATAAAGCGAGGATGATGAATCCAAAAAACAAATAGGTATAGTATGCGGGCATGGTTCAGGGTCAACTGACAACGTAAAGCCGTTGCCAAATGGTGTACTACAAGTTAGTGATTACCCACAACATTTAAGAAAACTTAGGTCTTTTCCGAACTTTTTATACTTTTGCCTCGAGAGCGTTAATTTAAACGGGAGTAGTCTTCGGATTATTCCCGTTTTCTTTTGCATTTATTTTCTGTTTTAACCTTGAGGAATACGGACTTAATGGTTACTTTCTATTATGAAGATTCATTTTAACAGAATGTAACTCGAAATAGAATTGGCATTGCCAAGCCGAATTGAATGCGTGGCATGGATTTAGCAGATGATGTCTAAACCAACATTATGAAAAAGCTATATTTCGTTCTTCTGATTTCCGGCATTATGGTAGCCAGTTCATGTAACATAACAAGAACGGCGGGTAATAGCGGCAAAGTTCCTCCGGGCCAGGCAAAAAAGGCAGGCGGCTCCAAATCAGCAAAGCCATATGCGCCAGGGCAGCAAAAAAATAAATAATACCCTTACGATTCTAACAATTATTATTTTAGACGGTTTTGTTAAAAGTTATATAATTTATAGCAACCACATTTATAACGAATCGTATGAGATTTTTTTTGGCCTTCTTTTTTATCTCGTTTAGTCTTGCAGCTTTTGCAGGTAAATGCAAACCGGATCAGGCAATTTTAGGTAAGCTGCCTAATGCATCAGTAGATGTAAAAGGTGTTCAGGGTAGTGTTTGGAAACGGAGAACAGATCTACTTCATGGCCTCAATCACTAATGGAGACATTTAAGATCATCTTACCTACAAAATAACATAACGAACGGTAGTGCTGCTTAAAAAATGAGCAAGTGCTTTTTCATCACCCTTTTGGAAGGATTCGATCCAGTCAAATTCATCTCCAGCAGTTTTTTTCATTTTAATGGTTAGCCAGTGTTGAGAGCAGTTTTGCTATTGTTTTCCGCATTTAAATTTAAAAAAAATCGATGGCAATATATTCGATATTTCTGGGAGCGTTAAAACTCCAACGGAATGAATAAGAAAGCGGGAATGACCTGTGATCAGCCCCGCTTAAATTAATGCTCTCGTTGCAAGTATATGTAATTATTTTAGTTTCGCAAAATTAAGAGCTTCTAGAGCGACCAAATGATCTAAAGAGACCTCTTTAAGCGAAATGTGCTTTGAATGCACAATGGGCTCTCAAAACCTTTGTCTATGATAATTCCGGAAACGACATTTTCTTCTTAACAAATCGTCATAAAAAATTTAACATGAGCCCATCAAAAGACAACTAACAAAAACACCAAAGCCAACCCTTCAAAGTAGTTGAACCAACTACGAAACTAAAAACCCAACAGAACATTATTCTATTACTTACCGCAACTCTCCGATTCACAGAAATAAAATAACGTTTAAGAATACATTTTCGATAAAAATCACCAAAGTTACACTGGCTAAAGGAAGAAAAAACTAAACATCAGAACTTTACGCCGTTAAAACTAACTTATAATTCATAAATGAACGGTAATAAAAAACATAATTTTGGTGCAGGACCATGTATCCTGCCAGAATCCGTATTGAGAAAAGCAGCTGATGCTGTAATCGACTGGAATGAAACGGGCCTGTCCATATTGGAAGTTTCACATCGGTCACCGGAGTTTGAAGAGGTCATACACAAAACACAAAATCTTGTAAGGGAATTACTGCATGTTCCGGATACTTATGCAATACTCTTTATGCAGGGCGGAGCCAGCACACAATTCAGCATGGTGCCCATGAACTTCTTAAAGGCAAATTCAAAGGCCGCATACCTTGACACTGGTTATTTCGCACAAAAAGCAATTGTGGAGGCGAGGCATTTCGGCACGCCAGTGATAGTAGCCTCTTCATCTGACCAGGGCTACAATTATACTCCAGATAATTATAAAATACCCGATGATGCTGCTTATTTACACATTACCTCCAACAATACTATTGAAGGTACAGAGCAGTTTGAATTTCCAGAAACCGATACGCCCGTCATCTGCGATATGTCATCAGACATTTTTTCGAGAATGATTGACATTCGAAAATTCGACTTGATCTATGCTGGCGCACAAAAAAATATGGGGCCTGCTGGAATGACCTTGGTCATAGTTAAAAAAAGCCTTCTGGAAAGTATTGACCATGAACTTCCGGCCATGTCTGACTACAGGACATTCAACGCTAATAATAGTCTTTATAATACCCCTCCGGTTTTTTCAATTTATACCGCCATGCTTAATCTCATTTGGCTCAAGGATCAGGGTGGAATCATAGCTATTGAACAGCAGAATATCAGAAAAGCGACGACGTTATACAGGGAAATCGATCAAAACCCGCTGTTTTACGGACTGGCGCAAACGGGACACCGTTCACGAATGAATGTGACATTTAAACTGCATGATCCTACACTTGAGCCAGCATTTCTTGCATTTACGGCAGCGAGAAATATCACAGGGATTAAAGGTTTCCCTACAATGGGCGGCTTCAGAGCTTCATTATACAATGCGCTACCCTTAGCCAGTGTCGATGTTCTTGTAAAAGCCATGAAAGACTTTGCAATCGAAAAAAGCAAAAAACAAGGACGGATATTTCTGGAAGAACTCATCTACCATGTATAGAAAAAACAAAAGACCCCGCAGATCAAGTTTCGACCAATTCATTTTAGGAGAAGCTTGGTCTCTTGTTTATGAGTACCAATGACAACACAACTTTCTACAGCTCCCAGGTATGTGATCTTACCTAGTTTGTTTTCCAAAAAATAATTATAAGCTGGTACGTCCTGAACAACGATTTTGAGTTTAAAATCAAAAGCCCCTGTAGTATGGTAGCATTCCCGAACTTCCGCAAAGGAAATGACCTCCTGTTTAAAAAGATTGAGTGCTTCTGTGGAATGTAAGTTTAACTTGACCTGTGTGAAGGCAACAAGCATCTGGATCTTTTCGGGGTTAACCAGCGCTACCAACGCGGAAATGTATTCTTGCTCTTTTAATCTGCGGACTCTCTGGAAAATTGTACTTTCAGATTTGTTGAGCCTGCCTGCGATTTTTCTCATCGACAGATCACAGTTTTCCTGTAATATCCCCAGGATCTGAATATCCGTTTGGTCTAGCTCCGGTATTTTTAGCATAAATAATACGTTAGTTTAGATCTCCGAAGAGAAATATTGTTAATTCTATGTCTAATGTATATGATTTTCTGTTAAGGTGGTAAATGTCAACAGGTTAAACATTATTGGATTTTATTTTCAACAAAATTAAATATGGATTTGGGCTAAAATATCTAGGTAAAATAAAATTTCCAAGTGATAAAATGGCGAGGAACTACTGAAATTACTAAATATTAATAGGGTGCTTTAGTACGCATAGCCTGGGAGATATATTTGCAATCGCAGATTATGAGAGCAATAAAAATTCAGCAGTCCATCACCAACCGTAAAGAGGACTCGGTCGGCCTTTACTTCAACGACGTTGAAAAAATTCTTCCAGTCACTCCTGAGGAGGAATGCGAATTGGCAAAGAAGATCAGGGCAGGCGATAAAGCTGCATTGGACAGGTTGGTCTCCGCTAATCTTAGATTTGTAATATCCATTGCCAAAAAATATGCAGGAGGCGCCCTGACGCTAAACGACCTCATTTCGGAAGGCAACGCAGGATTAATAGAAGCAGCCAAAAGATTTGATGAGACCAGGGGTTTTAAATTTATTTCCTATGCCGTGTGGTGGATCAGGCAGGCCATGTTACTTGCCAATGGCAATCACGAGCGTATGATCCGCTTGCCGATGAACCAGGTGATTGCCATTACCAAAATAAACCAAAGCAAATCGAAATTGACGCAAAAACTGGAACGGGATCCTACAATGGATGAACTCGCGAAAGATACTGGACTTACGCTGAGCAAAATCGTCGAAAACATATCGGTTACCCCACCCATCCTCTCGCTAGACAAAACGATCAACGAAGACACCAATAGCATACTGTTAGATTTAATAGCAGACAAAGATTCTGGCAACGATGCCGACCAGATGGAAAGACATGACTTATCATATGAACTGAAAACTTTCATGTCGAAGAAATTGACTCGGAGGGAACAGTTTATATTGGAAAAAATATTTGGTATAGGCACTGGAATTCCTATTAGTATGGAAGAAGTAGCGTATTTACTTGACCTTTCCAAAGAACGGGTCCGGCAGCTCAAAGATCAGGCGCTTAAAAAGCTGAGGCAATTTCCTAACGCCAAAACACTCTTTCAATACTTACCATAACTCCTTATTTATTTTCTTTTGAAACTGGTTCCTCTTTGCTCAAGCTGGCTTATTGCCCGTGTTGTTTGCTGCCGGAATATTTTGAAAGATTTGTTAAACTCTGGCTTTGGAAGAAAATTGTTTGCACCAAATAAAATATCAAACGCAACTCCCATTTGCACCAACTACCAAATAAAGACCTGTTCTATGAAGCTAGCTAAACAGAAATTGCCGAATATTTTGTTCCGCTTTATAACTTCACAAATGATACCGAATTTTACACCAAGCCCGTGGGTTTATAGGTTTGTCAAAATCAAGGAAGTTTTGTTAAACACGGCGTCTTAATTCTGTCAAGGGAGTTTTTCATAAGACAAAATTAATTTAGGTTACAAGCACCGTTATGCCCGGATCGGATAACGGTGCTTCATTTTCAATCTATTGCTTCCGATTGCAAAAACTGCCCAAGCCGGCGCACAAAATTGCTGGCGTATTCTTAGTGCCTTTTCCCTCGAAAATGTCAAGTTCAAATAAAAGTCAAGTGCTGGCACTGATTTAATTAACTCTACAATGAAGTTCGGGTGGGCTAAATATAAAAATCAGGACTACTTTAAAGCACCCCATATCAGAGCTAGATTATACCCAAAGCCAAAGCCGAACCAGGTCTTACCCCGATAATCCCATTTCCTTCCTGTGTCGCCCAGCGCAAAGTCTTTACCGATAAATGCACCAAACCTCAGTTCTCGAACAGAGAACATCAGTCCCACCCCAGGCGAAAGTGTTGCAATCGACTTTTTCGCCTTCAGTGGTTCCTTTGCCGAAATTGTATTTGTGGAATCTATTTCGATGCGGGAAACGGTAAGAAAAGGACCAACCGAAATCTGGAATTTTGTAGGCGGAATCTCTTCCCCGTTCCTGTATGAATAGTGAACTTTACCAAAAGTAAAGCCCAGGTATGTACCAGCATTAATATCAGCGGTAAACTCACTACTAATGTCCTTATCATTTCTCTTAAATTTGGGCCGGACTTTAAATGGTATTGTCAGTGCACCAAATTCACCTGTTTTATAGAAAAAACTAACAAAATCCCTGTTCTTTAATTTCATGTAATAGTTGTCCTGGTACTTTTGGGCATAATATGCAATGCGCTTCCCACTCGCGTCCTTTTCAACGATCAGTTCTTTGGCGTAGTCAAGCCACATATAGGCATCAATACATGGTTGAAGTTTCGCAATAGCCAAATTCAGCGTATCAACCTGCTCCTTCAATTGCGTGGATGGCGAAGTATTTAGGCTTTTAAGCGCTACGGCCTTTTGTCTGATCAGCTTAGCCTGAGCGGCAGTATCCGCAACGAACTTGTCATAAACAGCTGCTTTCACCCAAGTTACCAGCACAGTGGAATCATTTTTCACAACCAGGGTTTTAGAAGTCCCGTCCTTTTTGATGATTTCTATGGGTGTCCCCCATAAAAACTTATGGCTTGGATCAAGCCAGTAATTAATGTTCAGCTTTGATTTATCATCTTTATCGAAGGCAACCGTTGCCCAACCGCGGAGCGATCTGCTGGTAGGTACAGTTTTATCACCGAACTCTACTCTCCGATTATCCAGCGTATCTGCTCTGTCAACCGTAAAAGTGGTATCTTTTTTTTTGTAAGTGCTTTGACTGCTTACAATATTGCCTTTTCTCAATGTTACGGTGTCTTTTTGCAGCGCAGGAACGGCCTGAAGTACCTTATGTGTGTGTTCAACGTGAACGCGATAACGAAACTGAGTAGTTTGAGCAGTGCTGAGCTTTGCCGACAAAGCAGCGATAACCAGCAGGAAGGTTTTTAATTTCATGAGAGATCTTTTAGATAAAGCTAAGCTACAGGGAAACAGTAGGATAAACAAGGATAAAAAGACAATTACCCGTTTATAGTATGGCAAACTTTGCGTCCATAATTCTAGTGGATTGCGTACTTTTAATTTATGACAACACCAAGAAAAATCAAAGCGATTGATCTGCTTGACATCGCCCTCAATGAATTAAAAGACAGTGGTCCCTTTGCAGACCAAAGCTCACAAAAGCTAAAAGACAGCGAAATAGATAAGAAACTTATAGCGCGGGCATGGCTCCATTTGGAAAAGGATGGTTTTGCCTACAGTGAAAATAAACAACAAACCCCAAACCATTCAACCACTAGAGTTTACATTACACTTGAAGGTATATTAGCAATTGAAAATTGCCCATCAATTTACAAGGGTCGTCCTTATAGATGGAAAGTTGTGAAAGCAAACCTGACGACAGTCTGGAAGCTCATGAGTTTAATTGCCATTATCATCAACGCTTTGATCATCATCATTTTCACTTATCTTACTTACATCAAACCTCAATAATTTCGCCGGCAAGTTTGAGTAAGAGCAAAGTGGACTAAACCATAAATAGATTTAGTCCGTTAGGGAATAGGAAAAGACGATTTCCGAAGTTTCCCTCATCCCACCTTTAGCTTGAAAGGAAGCTCCGGCGTTATATTCGCTCTTCGGGTAAGTTCCATAGCGGCCATTATTGTAATGGCTTTAGCATCACCAATCCCGGGGAATTTAATTAGTTTCTTTTGTGGAATCCGTGATAGTGCATTCAGGTCGCCGTTAACACTTTTCAAGATGCTGCCTGCAAGATCCACCGCGGTCTGCCGGGTAGTGCCAGAGCCAATCAGCAGCGCCAGTAGTTCTGCTTCAGACAAAGCCGTTGCACCTCCTGCTATCATTTTCTCTCGTGGGCGCATTTCGGGTGGCCAACTCTTTATTCCTGTTTTACGGAACTCGGGTACTTTGGGTAGATTTTCCTTGCCTGATTTTTCATTACGATGAATCATGCTTGTAAACAGCATGGAGAAACTTTCGATAAGGAACATAAAATCTTCCTCGAAAACGACTACGCTATTAGTCTTAAATGTGTTGTCCGCTTGTTTGTCTGAGCGTGTGATCTTGATGTAATTGGATTGATTGCTTGCCTGAGCGAAGTCTATAAAATAATTCCTTCTGCCGTTACCAAAAGTTTCGTGTTCTAAAGTCTGTGTTTTCATTTTCTATATGTTTTGTTGCAGCAAAACTCTGGCAAACGGCTGAACCTAGTCGAAAAATATCCGGATAAAACCCAATTACAAGATTTCATTTTCCGTGTAAAATTGGAATAATCGGATAACCATGCCAGTGATTATCATTGCAAAAGCTGAAATATATATTTTAGCAAGCAACTGCTTTTATTAATCAAAAAACAACGCTTCATGAAAAACAACACCAAAGAAGAAAGTAAGTTGTGCACCAATTGCGGTGACACATTCATTCAAAGTAGGACAGACAAGAAATTTTGCACAGATGCCTGTCGGATAGATTATAACAATACAGTAAAACTAGAAAAACGCATCTCACTGCCGAGTTTTGCAAAGACCATCCCCAAGATCATTCTTCATAATTACAAGATACTGCGTCAGGTCAATCCCGAGGGGATAAAGATCACTGTTTGCAGGTCTAAATTGGAAAGCATGGGATTCAACCCAAGATATATCACTAGCTTTTACAAGACTCAAAAAGGTAATATATATAGTTTCTGTTTCGACCAGGGATTTCTTGCGATCAATGAAGACAAAGTATTACTTGTTGTTCAGAAGAACCAGGTTGAATAGTTGCAACCCACGGTCGAGCCTAAATTCTAAACGTTATAACTTTGCTGAGGTATCTTATTGTAAAGATTAAACCATAATCTTAACTAGATTATATTATTCTATTATAAATTTATTCTACTATAAAACAGTACAATAACTTATTAATTATAATAAACATACTAGATTTATTATAATATTGATAATTTATTCTGTAACATGTGCCTCGGGTAAATCGTAATAATACGCCCCTAATGGAGACCTCATTAATGCTTAGGTAATTGACAAAAGACGACAGGATTTCCCTAATCTATTTAAAATATGATTTACAATTGGATTTCCGCGCAGGCCCTCAATATTTCAGAATGCTATGAAAATTCAATTCTCCAAGAAATCGTAATATTCTCTGAAAAAGGATCCCGCAATCTCAAAAGCAAAATTTGCGGGGATTCCCTGCACAAAAAAAATTAAATATTCATAGTGCTTTTCTTCCTCACACTGTCGATAAGTTTATCAATATGGCCTTTCGATTTCCTTAAGGAATCAGTTATAGTATTTACTCCCTCATTTGCTTTGCTTTTTGCTCCCTCACTTCCTCTTCTACTGGTAGTATATAAACCCTTTATCAAGAGCTCCTAGTTTAAAACCCGGACGTATCAAGGTTACCTGGATTAGTTCTGTCATCATCGGTATCAAATATATTTCAGGTGATCCGTTCAGCTTCGTAGCCATTATTATACTGGTAATGCCTGTAGCTTTATCTTCAGTTACATCAAGGTTAGTTCCAGGTCGTGAAGCAGTTCTGTAGTTTTTATCAATACCAAATGATGCCTTAGATAGTTCCAATGCAAGAAAACTAGTTCGGATGTTCACCACGAACCGCTGGACGAAAGGAAAAAGCTGTCTATTTCTGACCTATCTGCTTATTTGAATGTGTCTAAGTCTACAATTCATCGATACAAAAACAATCGGATCTTTCCATACTATCAAGCAGGAAGGACAGTATTCTTCAAGAAAAACGAAGTCTACAAGGCAATGCTAGCATTAAAATCTCGCAAAATCGAAAATCATTGATAGTTGATAAAAGCTTAGGAGGTCTGGACTACCCCAGACCTTCAAACATTAACATCGTTAGCTTGCCAGTTGCAGATAATTAATAATTAGGCCGGATTTTTTGCTAAAAGCGGCCACTAATTCCGGGTTTGACATTCTGCTCAATAGACTGCCGATTTCGAAATCTAACATTATGCTTTTCAGTTACTTACAAGACTTTCAAAAATCTCAGTTAAGCATTTGTAATCTTGGTGATTAGAAGGTTATTTGAACCGTTCTGGACATGCAAGTTATTTCAAACCGAATACCTTAATCAGGTTCCTGAATACATCAATTTGCGGCACACGATATAAGAGTTTATAGCCCAGCACATATCTATTAAATTGATAATGGGCGGCGAGGTAATCTGAGGCCGCGTCGGTTTTAGCATAGCTCGCTAACTTTTTTCTTCTGTACTTCAGATACTGATCTAACGATTCTTTAAACAGGGATCTGTCTTTTTCAAATAGCAACAAATTCTCAGTAAAGAAATCCGCATGTACCATGGTAAGTGGCATCACCTGTTTGAACGGGCCACCATCGTTGCCTAACTTGTTCTGGAAATGTTGGTCCACATAATCATTCACACCAAGCATACCCAGGTTCATATCCGTATAAATAATTACAGGGTAAACTGTTATTTTATTCACCGGTGTTTTAATCTCATATGCAGTTTGGGAACTGGCTGAAAGATGCTTTACCGCATTAGCGAGTTGAGGCGCACCTTTTTTGCCAGCAGCGAAATTTTCGTCTAAGAACTTTTTAAGCCCTTGAAGATTCTGCTCAGCGATGACATTAAAATGGAGCGGTGACGATTTAAATTCAAATAAGACCACTGTAGATTCATTGATGACATAGCAACCATCCGGCATATAGGTCTCCGTGGGTCTGATCCACCGGAAGCCTGGCTTACTTAGGCTGCTGAACAGTGGATTCAAATAATGATCTTCAATATAGTCCTTGCCGATGAGGGCCTGGAAATCATTGTATTTGCCTTTTCCGGGCAAGAAATTTTTGAGATCAGAATTCTGATAGAGGAAGAATGGCCATGATTTTTCCAGTGCAAAGGCGAAGTTGGACCGGCTAATTACAAAGATATTTCCTTTTGATTTGTAATAGGGACGAGCCGCGAGTTGGCCAATTGTGAAATTCGGATCAGGAAGCTCTTCCTGATCTACAACCATGCCAAGTTGTTCCAAATCTTTGCAAAGCTCCGGCGCAAAATTAGGATTGACCTGCTTACTGCCAGCACCAGTCTCTGTGGTCAAGTAAAAACGAATGACTGTTTGAAAAACGTTGTTGAAGCCACTTAGTTTAGTTCTTTCTTTAAAACTATTTTCAATGTGTTCAAAGTTTTTTCCGAAGTGTTTTCGAAGGAAGTTTAAGAAAATCAGGTATTTTATATTGGCCGTTCGTACATAATCAACGTTGTCCAGACCGGTCCAGGCCTGGCCCAGAGCGAGTGCCCACATGGATTCGATACTACCTCCTTCCAGAGGCAGCATATGTGTCTCATAATGCACATCGTTAAAATATAGGATGAGGTCAAATAACTGGTCTTCAAATCCGGCTTCATCTACATTTCTATCGCTCGTTTTGCAGGAATGGGTACGGAAAACTTCTACCAGGATCCTATCGATCACGATGGGATTGGTGATCGCGGAGTCCATTAGTGCTTGTTCGATTCGCATTTTCTTGTACGGGTCCATACGATTGGTAAGAGACCTGGCGAAGTCTGAGTAGAATTCAGGGTTAATCATACTTCCTTTGACCCATATCAGTATGTTTACAACATCATCTAATTCGAAATCTCTAAAATACTTTAGCGGATCTTCAGATAGTGGTCTTCCTGGATAAAAGCTCGACCAGGTAAGTATCGGTTTCAGTTGTAGTCGGCCCAAGGGATTCAGTTAGTTAAGTAATTGTTTACAAGGTAAAAATGATCGCTGCGAACTTAAGTTGGAACGAAATTTATTCCTTAAGAACTTGTTTGATGAACTTTGTTTACCGCCTTCTAACATACAATCGGGAACGGAAACTAGATGCTAATTTCATCGACCATTTGGATAGCACTTCGAAGACTTTGTACCTGTGAATTCCTGGTATAAAATTCATCCTGCCACTTCTCGACCGTTTCTCTGTTGTTTTCAGTTTGTAATAGCAGTGCATCAGTCACGAGCTTAAGATTATTTTCAGAATCCATAGCTATTGACCAGAGTCCCCGCCATCCTAAGTCGGCTATGCGGTCGTGATCATCATCATCCTCATCCAACTCGGGCTCGCGCCCCTGTTTATAATTGATCATTTCCAGCAACCTGGTTATGAACTCTGTATTATTGATGGTTTGAAACAATGAGATACCATTCAAATCCGGAGTGCCGCTTCGAATTAGTGCTCCTGTAAAATGTAAGAAACCATTCAGTTGATTGAGTTCCGCAAGCATTCTTGCTGAGATGAAACGATCTATGTCTGTTTCGTTATCGTTCTCTAGTATTGAACTGAGGTATAAAATCAATTCCTCCCTGAAAGCTAAATCTTTTTGTAAGGTGCTTGCTAGATCCCACCTGAGCACGTCTTTTCCAGCCTTGTACAATAAAGATAAAAATTGCATTCCGTCATATTGTTCGCTGATAAATTCCTTGAGAACTGCTATACGATAAGGATAAGCAATGTCTTCATCTAGTAAACTTTCAATAATAAGAGGCAGTACTTCCAGGATTTTATTTTGAACCGCATATATCGCATGGCTACGCCACAAAGGACCATCAACCAACTTTTCCTTAAGGTTATAACTTACCTGGGAAATAACAGCAGCCTTACCCAGTCGCTTTTCCATGAATGGGAAATCTGTCCCCGCGCGTCCTATTGGACTATCAACATGCAACAACGTAAATTCTCGCAGTAGCTTTTCATCCACTGCAATATCAAGACGTCTTATGAAGTGCCAGGCCAAAATGACTTTTCTCTTCAGGTTAACAGTCTGACCACTATCATGGAATTTTGCAGCCAAAGGAACATCCAACGTTTTAAGAAGATCAAGTACCCACGAGATGACTATTTCCTTTTGCAGTTCAGTTAGCTCCGGTGCACGTTGGCTAGATTTCTGGTATATCTGATTAAGGACAAATGCATGGAAATTACCCTCATCATTCATAAAATCTAATATATTTTGCTTGTCAATACAGTCGTTGTCGCTTAATGTAAGACGAACCACTATGCGGTTAATAGGTTCTGAAAGGTGTATAAGCTCCTTCTGGCCGAAACGCCTATACTTTCTCAGGTCAAGGCGGGAGATTTCCTCGATACCGGCAACTTCAAAAAAACCGTTTACCTCCGCTATCAGTGCTGGCTGGTCAAAATAAAGCTGGAATTCTTTGCTTTGCATCTCAAGATAACTTAAAGCTGGATCGGCTGGTGTTGGCTGTTCTTCAATCAGCTTCAGTTCATCTTTGATCCATATTTCAAATTGCTGGAAAGCCAAGGCATCAGGCAAAACGTATTCAGACCATTTCAAACCATTAAAAAGTTCAATCAATTGCTGGTTATTCAGATTTCTTGCAGAATATTCTTTTTTAATATGGTCAAGAACATTGGAATCAGTAATGGATGCGATCGCTCGCCATCTTTCATCTAGTGGGCGGGTAGTATTGTAGTAGAGCGACTGAAATGCCCTTACCTGAGAATCAGTTTTTAAAAAGAAGGATGCAAATTCGCCACTCAGGTTAGTATCAAAATAAGCTGCGAAACCCATCAGGATCTGGATCAGGCTATTGAATAAGTGCTCGTCCTCAGCACCTTTGGTGATAGCAAGCTCAATCATAGCTTTTAAGATTTCATCTCTGTCAAAGAAGTCAGCATGCTTAATCTCTGCTGGGTCACGGAAATAATCGAAAACCTTAATTATAGCTGAATTGCTGCTAAGTTGCAGTAAGCCGTCTTTAAGACCGATCTCCTCATCATAAAAACTGCTTGGGCTGCGGTCTGGGTGGTTATTCTCGAGGTACTGAATTCCCTCTAGATAGTAGTCTTGGTACTGATCGTAAAGGCCTAAATTTGAAATCAACTCATATAATGAGGCTCGTGCATCTTGGTTAGCCGATTCTCCAAATACTGTCATCAGCTCCTTCAAGTCTATTGCTGTTAACATTTTCATGCTGACCAGAGCACCGGCGGTTGAATAGAAAAGGCCGTAGTCGGTTGGATTGGCGGTAGTGAAATGCAGCATTTCAGATTTGAGCTTTTGCTTATGGTTATCTGGAATTTCCACCAGTCTAAGCAAATGAAGGGCAGTCAGCCGGGTTGTCCTACTGTTTTTTCGTTCTTTGAATTCCTTTAACAGGAATGTGAAAGCCTTGTCCTGTGGCGGAAAGCGAGCAAAATCAATGTTCGAAAATTTATTGGATCGCAGGTAAATGTCTTTTGACTTGTAATGACAAAAGATTTGTTCAAAGATGCGCTGGCGAAGGTTTTCGTCCACCTGCTCCGGTTCCATTCTAATCAGCGTCTCTGGCTCAATTTCCACGATCCATTCAATCAGGGCTGCCTTTTTGTGTTCGTCAATAATGCCTATCAAAAAGAAAAGTGTATTTACCCAATTTGGCTTTACACGTGTCAAATGAAAGGATATCTGCTGCTTGATCACTTCTACCGGTAGTTTGCCAAGTAACCGGGCGGCGAGGTACTCCTGTACATTGTTATGTTCAAATGACCAACTTTCACCATCCTCTTCTCGCAAATTAAAAGCGGTGCAGTGTTTTAGGAGTTCTATTTTCTCTCTGGTTCCAACGATTTCCAGAAGCTCATCAGTGCTAATATAATTCTTACCCATTGACTCCATAACTAGTGCAACACGTTGGACAAGTTTCAGTACTTCTGTTTTCTTTTCCTTCAGGTTAATCTTGTTTTTGAAGTGTCTTTGATCAAAGCTGATGCGAGCTTCTATAAATTGCTCTAGCAATTTTGACCGGCTGATTTCCAGTGAACCCCTTGATTTATATTCAGAAACAATAATATTAAGGAAGAAGGGCTGGAGAATCAAATCGTTGTAGTTGTGTTTTCTCGCCTCTTGAAGGAAGCTTTCGGCATCCAGACTCTGCACTTCCTGCAGATAGGTATGCAGGCCTGCTTCATTAAGCGGATTGATATGAAAGACTTGGAAACCTGGGAGTGTCCCATCTGTTTCTGGGTCAATAAAATCGTAAAAATTGGTACGGCAGGATACAATTATCCTTATATTCGGATGCTGCTCGGAGAAACTACTGATGCGTTTAATTGCTGTATGAAAATGATCCGGCCGGATTTCATCTAGCCCGTCAAGAAGCACCATGCAGATTTCTGCAGGGATTTCTGTCCATCCAAGTGGCAGGAAATCGTTTAAGTTTTCGTCTACATAGGTATTAAGTCTTTTGTAGACTGGAACCAGTGCATTACCCGAGGCAGCAAAATGGTTAGCTAGCGCGACCATTTCCGTAGATTTTCCAGAACCTGCTGTGCCCAATACTGTTACTCGTTTATAGTCAAGGACAATCTCACTGAGCAGTTTTGACTGATCTTCGGACGAAAAATGAGCGGCGGTGTCTTGTGAAGAGTTAGCCCTTTTGGAAAAGCTGCGCGCGATAGTTTCTTCCTTCGGGGGAAGTAATAAAGCCCATTTACTATTGTAGTTTGCGAAGGCCAGTGAAATTTCTGATGTACTATCGCTACTGTCAAATGCTTCTCTGATTTCCTTACGTTGTTTTTCTTCAAGCTTGCGTACATAAAGCTCCAGGATGCTCCTTACCTTATTGGTAAATGTAGCATCCTGGCCATTTTTAAAGGTATGTGTCCAGCCCTTTGAGCTAACCTCTTCTTTGAATTTTAACACACGGGTATGCTGCTCACTGGCATGAACGCTGTTCGCGCCGATTGCTTCCTTAAAAAAAAGGTAAATTTCAATGTTCGCACCTTCATCTAACTTTAGCTCCGCTTCACGGAATTCTTCAATTGTACCCGAACCAAAGTCTTCACCTGTCCGGTCATCAACCTTTCCCGTCTTGGAACCAAACCTCATCCAAAGTATTCCTAAATAAATGTTATATCCCTCAAATTGATCATTAATCACCTGCTGGGGTCGATTCCCCCAACTGGATAGGATATTCTTCCAGTCTAATACGCTAAACCTTATTGCGTTTCCTGACTGGATGTACATTTGATTGAGCGAATCACAGGCTTCTTTGATGAGTTCCTTTTCATGGCTCACATCCCCAGGACAGGAAACAAATACTTTGATTTCGGTTAGCGCTAATTCATTCATGGAGTGAAAAGATAGAACATTAAACTGCAATTCCCAAGCTGTAACTGCTTTAAAGCTAATTATTACTTGTACAAATAGCAATTACCCGCCATCGCAATGCAGCGTGGCTACTATTGAAAGTTTTTCAAGATTAGATAAATGATCCAACCTTTTAAGGGTTCCTGTACAACTGATGTCATCAGATAGGTGAATCTATCGTCTTTCAAAAGGTCATTAGATTTTGTATTTGACTCAAAAGCTCCTGGAAAATCGTAGAAGAAATTTCTCAAGCATGCGTAATAGATTAATCCTATTGTGCAAACAAACCTGTTATAACTCCCACGAATTGTGCTGTTTATCCACCAAGATTGAATAATCTGACTAATTAGTAATTGTAATGACTGTGCGGTATATTAGTTGAAACTTAAAATTCGAAATGTACAGCCACTTTAGTTTTTTTCCTGGACATGAACGCGAAGAACCTGTAAAATCTGCGTGGGTCCCAACACCACATATAGAAGTTATTAAGAAAATTTTTGGAGAGGCTGATAAACGAACACGTTTGGACTTCGAACGGGGATTGGTGGTAAATGAACGAGACTACATGAGCCGTTTTCTCACTTTAGTAAATTATCCTACGTTAACGAGCGGACATAAATATCATGGAATCTTTATGGCTCTATGTGCTCCAGATAATATAGAACGAAGCAGGGGAATTGACGCCATTTTGGTTTTTAAGCATAAAAATCAATATAAGATTGTTGGGTTCGAATGTAAAATTGCTAAAACAGGTTTTGACAATGGGAGATTTAGAAAGCAGCTGACAAAACAAAGAAGCTTCGTTAAAAGAAATCCAAGCATTACTTTCTTTGAGATGTTCTTCCACAGGAACTCTGTTAAGCCTTTCGATCCTGATTATAGTTCTATTTGCACTTTGAAACAACTTGATCAATTTATCCGAATTGCAAAAAAAAGGATGATTCCCAAGTGGTCACTGAAACATCTAAAAGAACTTTTTGAATGGCTTAAGAAAAAAAAGCCTGGCGCGTATAATATAGAAAGCCTAGTAGAGGCTGTGTTAGCTTGTGAACTTGGCAGTAAAATATCCTACAGTAAAAAGCCGGTTTTCTTAGGCGGTGTTGAAAATTTCGAACATGAAACGATCATAATTGCAGAACAGATCATTTCTGGAGAGTCTGAAAATACAAATCTCGAAACATACGCGCGAAATTACCGAATCTCTGGAGTTGGGGTAATTGACTTAAATCGGATAGAAATATCATAAGCAACTAAACAGAAGAGTCAAGTTAGCTTTGGACAAGTCAGGTGCTTTGATATCCGCAATAAGAAAGATCACGGTCAGAAATACTCCGTCCGGTTGGAAAGCGGAGCGCTAATGAGCATGAAGGGAGACTTGCAACAAAAACTGGGAACACCGCAGCGCCAAATCAACAAAGCACTTGAAACCCAGGATCAACCTAACTTTCAGGATGGTGATTTAGTAAATTGATGCAGATTGATTTAATTGATGCTGCTAAAAATCAAGATCAACTTTGCCATTTTGAATGTTCTCATCCGCTTGGATCAGAGTAATTCTGTTTACCTCCCTTGGGATAAGCGCAAAATCGACACCTTTGACAATATTGACAATGATACTATCTGTATCTATTTTTAGTGTAACTTGTCGATTGTCATAACGGCTGCCCATCTGTTGCTCACGACGGAAATTTTCTATCATTTCTGCGAAATTAGGCTCTGCGATCTCCTTGTTAGTTATATCGATCCTGGTTTCAATAACATTGATATCAGGAATCTCATTCGCTTCTTCATATCCCGTAACGTCTGATTCCGCTGTAACTGTGCTGCCTTTTTCTAACAATATTGCTTCGACTTTAGCAGCTTTATTAAACAGCACAACATTTAAGGATTCGCCAGGGACCTGGATCGAAGGAAAAATGATCCCGTCACAATTCAGATCAGTTCTGGAGGATAAATAGTCGGCAATGACTTGGGTTGGCAGGTATTCAAAGACTTCGTGATCCGGCATGACAGGGAGTATCATCCTTTGGCCTAAATTGCTTAAAAACACTGCTTGTTCTAGGTCGGGTACATATCCATCATCGAAGATACTCCCCTGAAAATGGGACCTGATCTTACCAAAGGCTGGTAGGTTCAGCAGCCGTATTTCTCTGATGATGTCAAACTTTGCGACTGCAACGTTACTTCCCACTGGTGGCCGCACTTCAGCGAGAGCCACCTTTTGGTGCGTTGCGCCATAAAATACTGGAATTCCTCTGGCATTCATACGACCGGCCGAGGCAAATTCCGATGGCGGAGGCCCAAGATGCTGGTCGGGATAGCTAAGTGATTCCATCAATCGCTCGTGAGATTGAAAAGCGCGCGCGCGATAGAGATATGGAATTGATGTATCTGGCCCGGCTGTAGTGATCAATGGACTTCTGTCATACGTCTGAACTTTCTCAATATTTTTGAACACACGACTCAGATAGTCATTCACTTCTTCATTGAAGTACCTGGACTGGCTTTTAAGGATATTTTCAAAATTTTCCCATTCTTGCTGCCATTTTTCGTCACTAAAGCCTTTAGTTTCATACATCGCTTCGCTGGAAAATTCCGATTCTTCACTCATTTCGGCGGCCTCATGATCGTAGTTAGTTTCCTGCAAATACTTGGCGAGATCAATCGCTAGCTCCTCGGTAAACCCGATTGGATCCTGCAGGATCGAAATAACTTCCTCCCCTTCTCTATACCAGAATTGAGATGAATCTTCATTGGCAAGTTGTTTATAATAATCATAATCACTCTGGTCCGTCGCAGTTCTTTCAAAATGAATCAGAAACGCCTCAGATACACGATCTGCGAATTTTGGGAAAGTATATCCGATAGCCTTACGCTGACAATAACTACATTTGATCCTTTCGCCATTTTCTCTGATTTCTTTCTTCAGGAAAGGATCCTCTATACATTTATAACATATCCTTTTTTCTGCTAGATCTTCTTCTAATTCTGCCATGACCGCTCTATTTAGTTGATTCAAATTTCAGTTATTTAACGTTTCTGAACAGCTCTTTTAATTTTCCAATTTTTTCAAAGAGCTTCTTTGGATCAACAGATTCTCCATAAATCATATTTTCACGCATTGCTTCATAATCCTTTTGATATGCTTCAATCATTTCATTCGGAGGAACAAAATCTATTTTATCACGTTGGAGCGACTTATAATCTAAGCCTTTAAGTTTATTATAGTAACTTCTATGTTTGACAATTGCCACATATAAATCTGAGTCATTTAAAGCTCGTTCACATACCTCTGTATCTTGCATCTTAACCAGATCATGATAGTGTCTGGACATTCTGTCTGTCTTGATTACCGTCTCTTCGTCTCTATGAAATTGTTCATGAAGCAGAAAGGCTTTTTCTAAAAAGGTTTTGTGTGGTTCAACTGCCAACACGATAAAGGGTTCATCATTATAAGCCTCATTCGGAAAATATTCCTGAAGTAATGATGTGATAGCCACACCGGTATAGGGTTCCAGTTTAGACCTAACGCTCACCTCTATTTTTACCTCATCGAGCAAATACGGATTGGGATCGAATAATGATTTGTAACGGATAAATAGTTCCTGCGGGTCTTTATCCTTCATGTTTTCAGGTATCTCTCCAGCTACTACTTCAACCGAATCTTTTGGAAGACCAAGAATTTCAAATTGCTTTTCAAGGGCATTTTTTAGTTCATTACTTGTAAATGCACACCCCCTTCTTTTTAACCTATTTAAATACCCAGACCCTGGGGATTCGTGATACTCCATACCAAACAAGGTTGGTGACATAGCGATATCAATATCTTCAGAAAACCGATCAATTAACTTCCAGCACTTACTTAGGGATGTTCCTCCTTTGAAAATCAATTCTGTTTTAAACGGAGTTTCAAACAAAGCCTTTAAAGTTAATGTGACCCACCAATCCTTTTCAATAGCTTTTGGAATTGTACCTAATTTCAGTGCAGCTTGCTCTAAACTCAGTTTTCTCTGCTCTTCTGTTAAATTCAGCCAGTTAATCATTCGTTTGATATAATTTTAGTAGATAATCGTGTATTGGTGCGGTCGCCAATTTTAGATCATGCATCAGGTCATCACGATTTTCTTTTGTTAGCAATTGTTTGATTTTAGCTTTCATTGAGTCATCTAAATTCTCGTGTCCAATCTCTTCCAGCGCCTGAATAATCAAACTGCTAATTTTTCCTTTCAGGGATAGTTTCTTGGGGGTTGTTGGTTTAAATTTAATCTTAGTTTTTCCGAGTTTTATTTCTCTTCCAGTCCCATCGGTAAGATAAACAAGGTTCATCGGAACCTGGGTACTCAAACCTAGTCTATTTAAGGCATTGGCTCCGGCAGGCTTTATTTTTAGATGTTCCTTCTTTGCTATCGCTTTTGCAACCTCCTCAGCCGAAGGGAGGATTTCACCAAATAGAGCATCTTTTTTTGGTATGGCATAAACACCATATCCCAAACGTTTTATCAGACCCTCCTTGTTTAATCTTGACAACGCCATCTTTATAGCCGCTTCACTTCCATCGCCACGAAAATCGGTAGGAAATAGGATTTCTCCCGGTTTATACGATTTTATCCTGCTTTCAATATTCGAATGTGTTGTAGCCATGTCATTGAAATTTATGTCACCTTAATTTGCAAGTACTTATTTTGTTACTTGTTCACAGAGAACAAGCAACAAATATAAATATTTTTTGTTACTTGTTATAAATAAAAGGTAACAAAAAATCTTTAGTATCCATTAGAATGCTGTTAACACTATAGGTAGTGAAAAAGTTGATGTATCTTTCATAGCCAGTTTGATGCCATGAGATATGGTGCGCAGCAGCGGCAATGCGATTTCATCGTACCTGCGATTGGTTTTATATCCTGAGATGAACTCAACCATACCTTCGTACTGTCCCCAGATGGCCCGGTAAATGCTGGCTCAGCCTACATAGCTGAGGTTATGGTTTTTTTCAAGTTCTACTCTTCTGGCCTTTTCCATGTGAACAGTGTTTGAGGTTGTTAGGATTTGCTTGTCAGGTTGGCAGCCTTTAATTTTATGAATTCTTCTGCGAAGCGCTGAGCCTGGGCGCGGTTTTCCAGCACTGACAGCGTTTCTTTATTGAACTGTGCCCTGTTCGTCCAGTTGAATGATCCCTGTGCGACCTTGCTCAGGTCAACTACGCAAAATTTATGGTGCATAATCGCTCCCAGGTCTGTTGGGCTGACTTTATGAATTTCGAAATAATCCTTGATTTTCTGGTAGGTGGCCTCATTGATTTTATCCTCATGGATGATAATCTGAACGTTCAGCCCGTCCTTTGAACGTTTATAAAGTTCCCTGGCGAGATCCAGGTCAGTGAACCAGGCAACTGCGACCCATATGCTGAATCTGGCACTTCTGATCAGTTCCAGAAGAGCTGCCCGTATGTCCTCGAATTTGGAGATCACGTTTAGCCCGTCTACGTCTGCAATCTGCTTTAAAATTTGGTCCAGTTCAGTCTCAGGATATTTGCCTTCCAGACGCCTTGCAAGTGTGTAGCTTTCCTCAGCATCCAGATGACTGATCCTGGAAGTGATGTAGTTGGCCTTGCTTTTGAATGCTTCTGGTGTATCTCCGGTTTGCAATCCGTAATTGCTGCAAATTTTCGGCAGATTATTCGCCGACTCGCTGCTGAGGCAGGCCGTTATCAGGTTTCTCAAGGTAGCTCCGGTTTGAGCAGTGATTTTAATTTTGGGTTGCAGCGCTTCACTTTCGGTGATGTCTTCGATCAGGTCAAATACAGCGGTAATTTCTGCACGCAGGTCGTAGGCTTCGGTGATGCGATCAATTTCTGGATTGATCTTTTCCAGGCGTTTGAGTAACTCAGGGTTGTTCAACCTGGAGGCGCTTTCAATAAATCGCTTGACCAGATCCTTATAGGCGTATACATAGGCGGTTTGCATATCGGGATCATCGCTTGGGGAACAATTTCCAAGTTCGAATTCACTTATTTCTTTGATCAGTCCTTGCACACGTGCTATTAATTTTGACATTTCTGGCGTTTTTTATGTTGCAATTTACAAGTTGGTTTAATGTTTAGGTAATTCGATGCATATATTTGGTAAATAAGCTGGTCATCTGATTGATTTCTGCTGGTCTGCAAAACCTGATTCGAATTATGCAAGCAAGCACAACCACTTTAGAAAGATTGCGGGACCTGATTAACGAGCAGACCCTCTACAGGAGCGGACCAATGCTGGTAAAGTTTTTTAATCAACTGGGATTTAAAGACGTTTACGGCCAGGGGTTTCCTTCCCGTTGGATGTATACCGATGAAAAATTGCAAAAGATCAATGGCACCCCTGAGCTGGACAAGTGCATCAAAATGTTGTTTGATGTCAGGTTGTTTATCGGTCGGTTTCCGGAACTGGATGGTTTTATTGACGCGTTGAACCAGTATCTGGTTTTTGACAAGTGGCAGGTGATCAGGAATAATACAGAGATCACATTCCAACGTGCGGATAAAGTGAATATCCCCAAATCTGAACCTGCCAAGCCTGCCGCAACAGAGCCAGTGCTGGACGAGGATGCTTTTCTTAACCGGGAGTTCCAGGGGATTTCTCTGGATGATCTGAGTTTGGGCGGTACCATCACAGAGGTCCTTAATGCCCGTTTAGCTGAGATCAAAAGCTGCCTTTCGGCTAAAACGCATCTTTCAGTGATCTTTCTTTCCGGAAGTTCGCTTGAGGGGATCTTGCTGGGTACAGCTCTAGCTCATCCAAAGCAGTTGAATATGGCCAAAACCGCCCCGAAGAAAGATGAGAAAGTGAAGCCATTTCACGATTGGACCTTAAGCAACTTGATCGATACCAGTCATGAACTTGGACTGTTAAAAGATGATGTCAAAAAGTTCAGCCATGCTTTACGTGATTTCAGAAATTACATTCATCCTTATCAGCAGGTCAGCAGTAACTTCTATCCTGATCAGCATACTGCCCAGATTTGCTGGCAGGTGTTGAAAGCGGCAATTCATCAATTGACAGTGAATAAGTTAAGTTAAGTGGGCTAATTTAACGTGACCTGATCTGATTTAATGTAGCATTTGACAGATTCTCTTGACTTATTCTGATCAGGAAAACAGATATATTATTTTCCAATTCTAAATAACTTCAAAATCTGATATAAGCCCGCGACTAAAGTCGGCACCAATGCGATAATTCCCAAATGTTCAGAGATCCATTTGTACGTTAAATATTTTTTCATTGCTTTAATGCTTCAGTTTTTTGGCATTTTATTACCGATCTTCAAAATGATTCTTTTGATTATTGGGGATGCGTTTGAAGCCCATATACTTCAATTCGGAGGCAGGCAATAGTCTGGCGATGTCTGCGATAGGGCCGATTTCAACCAACAGCGCATCATTGATCGGATTGTCGATCCAGATGCGGTATTCCTGCTGGTGTTTGTATTTCCTGTCTTTTGTGAAAAGTCCCTTCGGGCCATTCCATTTAGACAAGTCTTCGTAACTTACAAAGTGGTGCTTAAAATCAAGGCTCATTTCTTTCAGGCGGTTGGCAACCCGGTTTACAAACTCTTGCGCGTCAATGATCACTACCACCCAATCTTTGATCAGTTCGATATTTCCTCCTTGGATGACATTCATTTGCTGTTTGCCCACATCGTGAAAGTACAGGCAAAAGATATTGCCGGATGATTTGTGGGCGAAATGAGCTGTTGTTTCCTGGATCTGCCCTTTGTGAACTAGCCGGTATGGATCAGTTTGTTTCCTTTTGATCTCAATGCTGCCGGCAAAGGTGCTGATGTGAAAAACATTTTCCATTTTGTCACCAATGAAATTCCCATCTTTCAGGTTTGCAAAATAATGAAGGGTACTACAGTAGAGTTGGCCCTTATCCAGAAGAGTTTGCATATGCTGTTGTTCACCAAACTTTATAAAGCAACCGCTGATTTTCTTTGATTTCATTTGCCCTTTGGATGGTCTTAACTGAACTTTTTGCCACCGTCGTGACTGACTGCCCCATTTTCGTCAAACTCCAGGTATTCAGCGGCGTCCTGCGTTTTGTATATTTTGGTGCCTTTATCATGGTAGCAACCTAACACCGCAGCATGTGGCCGCTTTATACTTCCGGATTCCTCTTTACCGGCTGCTGATACAAAAGCTGTTTTAGCTTTAAAGATTTCAATGAGTTCTGTGGAAATGTTATGCCGGCTTCCGTGATGTGGAACTGTCATGAAATGCAGGTCAGCAAAAAGCGCTTTGTAGTTAGCCAGGTGCTTGAAACTTTCTATACCTGCGTCACCGGTAAAGAGATATTTTTTGTTGTCTTCTGTATATTCAATGATGATGCTGACCAGGTTTACCGGAGTAACTGCTCCTTTGGAGGTGGCAGGCAACTGTTCGCATGCGGTTTTAGCCTTTGTTGCTTCTGTAATAATTTCTATGTCAGGATTAATGGTCAAGACATCAAGTAACTGGGAGGGCACAATTTTCGTTTTTTCTTTGGGGAGATATTGTTTGTAAAATGCTTCAGATGGCGCTACCACTTTAAATTCCGGAAAATCTGATAAACATGTATTTGTTTCGGCAAAAGGCTCAGTGATTTTTGTTTTACCTAGCGCTGCCTTCAATCTTTTCATGTCGTCAAAAGATTCTATCAGAAAATTTACCTGTTCTGCAATCAGCGGGTTATTTTTAATTTTATAGGAAGGTGCCATCGTATCCCAGTTCATTCCTTCTCCTACTGATTCGATATGCGACAGCGTCTCCTTGAGAATCGTAATTTTTTGAGTGTATCCCTCCGATGGCATATGCATCCAGCATTCACCGATCTTTCCTTCGTATTTTTCAGCAATCTGGATAAGTCCCCAGATGTGATCGCGGTCGTAGTGTGTACAGACTACCAAGTCCGGCCCGTCTTTTTTGCATCGGTCCAGCGTTTCCTTTAATACCTTCAGTACTTTTTCAGTTATTTCGGAGTCCTTATCCCCGCCATCGATCAGCACGACTTTGGTCAGTTTTCCTTTTGTGAGTGTGATGACAAGAGCGTCCCCGTCTCCCACATTGATGGATTTGATGTTTATTGGCATGTGATTGCATTAATGTTTGATTCTTATAAAGATACGTATTGCTTGGTTGCCCTTGAGAATAATTTATGCTCCGGAAATTGGCTCTGTGTTTTCATCATCACTTTTCAGGCAAGACTTAATCCCGACACTAAAGTCGGCTAATAGGGCTTTCCGTCCTCACCCCCCCCATAAACACGTGCATTTGCGCTTAAGGCTTTCTTTTATTGCGTTGCCTTTTTGTGTATGGACCTGGTGCCGTCGGGTGCGCCATAATTAATTCTTAACCCTTAAGCTTTTTCATTATGGATTTCAACTGTATCAAAAACCAACAGATCAAAGAAAGATTCATTGGCAACCATGTGTACCTGCGTAACCAGTATGATTGAATTCGTGCTAACTGCAAGCCAGTCCCTTCCAGATGTTCCCGTAACAATGGATGAATTAGACTCCAGTTATTAGTATGATGACAGGCAGGGCACCTAGTATTATGAACAAGAGCGTGTGTAGCGCATCACTGAGCTGACCGATGAACTGGAAGATGCTGAGGATGCTTTACTGATAGAACAGCAGATTGCTGAACTGGAGGATTTGCTACCAATCTATCCGGAAATCTATGAATGGTGGATTGTTACTTCTTACCTTGCTGGTAAGCTGGCGGCTTACGGACAGACCATTCTTGATGATGGAATGAACCGCTACTGGGGCAGGTGCACTACAGGACAGGCGATCTTACTGGATCATGTGATCAGCGAAATCTGCCGGGATATGGAAATACTGGAAGGGCAGGCTCACCAGTGATGACATCTCCCCGCCGGTGCAGAAATCCCTTGCACCGGTTTTTTATTTTTGCATTTGTTTACCGGTTATCTTTACAAAATGGAATCTGCAGAACTCGTTAAAAATTTAAAGGATCAAGTATCGATGAATAGTTTTGGTTACATCAGGTCCCTGATGGAGCGGCGGAAAAACTTTCATTTTTTTGCTGATCGTGTAAAAAAGCCTGACAATGCTTATTTTGAGTTTTCTGAACATACCGCAAAATGGTCCGATCAGTATAAAATTATGCCTGATACGGATCGTGAAGGCAATGAACTTTATGAGATAGTGATAGACCTGGAGCTTTCGGGCAAGCTTTGTGAATACAACTCAAAAGGCTTTACCTTCTTTGAGGAACCTATGACTCTTGATCTAGGTATCAGAGCCTTTGTATTTGCGGATGGGTGGGCGAATATTGAAAATATCTATCTGATGAATGACGAGCAGCGTGCGCTTAGCCATTTTAGGGATAAATACCTGGAGGAATTGCGAAGAACGGGTCAGAAGACGATTGCAGAGGTTGATCACCTAGGTGAGGAAGCCTTCAGTTTTTTTGGACGTGCCTGGAAAAATGTTGATCATCTAAATGCTAAAATGGTCGAGGGTACAAACCTGAATTATTTTCATGAGTTTGTTGAAGCCCACCGCAACGTCATCTTTCAGGTATCCTGCGCCAACATGTGGAGGCGTTATACCTCTAATTATGCGGACCATGCTTATCAACATGAATCACGTACTTTATACCCGATGAATCCCAGTTTTTATGACACGAGGTATACCATTTTCCTGGAAACAGCAATGGAGGATCTTTACACTTTTTATGAACGTTGTGCTTATTTTACTTATCTGTTTCTTCAGCCAACTGTGCTAAAGCCGAAAGATCTTTCTTTTGCGAAATTGTTTGACAAGCGGGTAACCAAATCACTAAAAATCTTACGTCCTGATCTCGCGAATAACCCCCATTGGCTCTGGTTTACGTCCAGAGTGAACAAAGAGCATAAAATATTGTCGAGTTTTCGGCATCCGCTGATTCACTATCAGGATAACAATACATTTATCCGTGGTTCTTATAGTGCTGCACAGTCTCGTTTATGGTTAGAAAATGCGATGGACGATGCAAAGGGACTGGATGAACTTACACTTAAAATGGACGAAATATTGAAGTTCTTAAATCAGGAACTTTCCAAATGCCATGAGGCTTTTGTCAATGTAGTACAACTTTGCGAATCACTGACACCGATTACTGTTCCTAAAACTAAGTTTTTTCAGCGGATTATGAAGATACTTCGGCGCTGGCTTGCTGTCTTTGGAAGAAAACTTATTAAAATCGCAAATGAGAATGGTAATTAAGAAATCTCCTTTTTTGGATAAAAACCACAATCAAGGTTTTGCGGTATTGGTTTCAGGTTTTGATTTACAGTTGGAGTTGAAACAGGTACCCCTGCTTTCAGGTGTATACCTAACCCATCGCATACTAGTTCAGGAAGGCAATTGGTTTATATTGGACGTTCATGTACCGTTGACAATACCGACACGTTTGGCAACCAGTCTTTTAAAAACTGTAGTTTAACGGCACATACGAAATGAGTAAGTTTAGAGATTTATTTCCTTTTTTTTATCAGAGATGTCCGACGAAAGATGATGGTAATTGGGAAAGGGAATTTGATTTTTCTGCCGCTTCGTTTGAGTGTCTAAAGAAATTCTATTATTCGGAAGCCAGGCATCAGGGAAATTATATTTTACAACTTGAACAGGCAGAAGCGTTGTGCAAGGATCTAGTTGTAATGCGGGCTGTCATGCCAGAGCACCGGCCGGTTCTGATTTTCTTTCAGTTTGAAATAGCGGCTAAAACAATGAAACTTTTGGCAGCAAAGCGCCTTTTAAACGATTTGTTTCATTGGATAGTATTTTCTTTAAGTGACGAAATTGTACAATCACAGCATTATCTGGTGAATCATGACCGTCTCCAAGAATTAATTGATGCTCGACATGATTACATTGCTGACAATTTTGTTGAAACATTTACTTCCTGGACTGCTGGTTTTTTTTATTACAAAAGCCGAAGCGGTGGACATAATAATTTAGCCATCTTTTTCGTCCAGAATTGTTTCAAATATCTCTTAAGATTTGTAAACGCTGGCGCCGTTTCGAACGACCTGGTATTTGCTTTTATACAGATGCAGAACTGGGCATACTCGAATAAGTTTGACGAGCTAGGAGACGAATGCTCTAAGGTTCTAACCTACTACTTTGCGAATGGCCCAGACGAATTTTTAAAGGATATTTCGATGGCTTTCTGCATCAGGGGTTCCCATCTTACCCACCAATCCAAAGACAAATGGTGCGAAACTGCATTAAAATTTGTTTTGAAAGGACAAGAACGTCTGCATGTGCTGAGTAACTATTACATGAATAAACCGCATGAAATAGTCACAAATTTTGCGCAGATTCAAAGTGCAATTGATGAATATTTGAATTACCTACACGAACTAGGAGTGTCAGGATATGAACGCAATTACGAAACCAGTAGGATTTTTAATGTATGCTCGCCAATTTTGAATTCTCTCCTTGAAGTTGGACAAAATCAATATTGCGTGAAGTTGATCAGGCAGTTTTTTGAAATTCCGGAGACGAAAGTGACTACTCCTAAAATGTTGATTATACAACACAACACCTATTATGGCGTACAGTATAGCTTTGAAGGAAAAGTTTTACGAAGTGGTTGTGATCCCTTGATTTATTCACCAAAACTGATCACCACACTCAATAATTTCCTGAGTACCAGCATTCATGTTGTTGACGACCCCAACTACACTCCTGATGTTTATAATGCTCCGATTGGAACGCCGGATATAGTTCATGGATTTGAGCTGGAAAAAGTTCTAGTTGAACAATTCAAGTTTGAAATGCCTGATTTGAAAGCCTCACTTTCAGGGGTTGAATCATATTATTTGTACAGCGAATTCCAACTACCATTGCAGGCACTGTTCATCAAATATTGTGGGGTTGCCTTGGCAAATTCCCAATCATTTATGAATCCAAAACCAGCGAGAAAAGTCAAGCGGGCTTTTATATGGCAGGGGGACTGTAATATGTCCGAATATGAATGCAATGCAATTGAGCAGGTTTTTAAGCAAAAGGGCATCGTAGTATCCCGGCTGAACTGGTATGAATCCAATAGAACAGCATTTCTTAATGAGTACGGAAATCCTTCATATGATCTCGCCTGGGTGTCTTGTCATGGAGAATTTGATCATTATTATCCCGAAAGGTCTTTTTTGGTGCTAAATCAAGATAATGACCCGGTAATCAAAGCTCAAGTAAGTTACGCAGAGCTCGGCACTGTTTTCCCATTAGTTCAGGATCGCCGTCTTTTAGTATTGAATGCCTGTGACGGAGCCACCACAACGTTATCAAATTCTCCTGGGGCAATTGGGTTTGGGGCCTCTTTGGTTGGAGAATATCAAACTTTAATTAGCCATCAATGGCCGACGGATAATTACAGTAGCATGATCCTAGGGATTCTGCTTGCGATCGGTCTTTCTGAAGAACTTGATTACTTAGATGCATACGATAGGTCAATCCGAACTTTCTTAGATGGCAGAGAAGAAGTATTACGGGTGATCCATGAGAATCTTAATGACTCCGAACTTTTGGCTAGAATTAAGCGGACTGATTTCGATTACAATAATCTCTATTATTATGGATCTTTTTCATATTTGATATAAATTGCGGCTATAATTAAATCCGCTTATGGCAATTAACGTTCTTCTTGACAATTGTGTATTGATGAAACTGTTTTCGGGTACTGAATTCAGCGGATATCTCAAACAAATTATCTCCTGGCATAAAAGCGGTGAGATTCGCTTGTACTGCCCAGAAGCCCTAATGCGAGAGTGGGAAGTACACCGGAAAGATAAATTAAAGTCAATTGAAAACATTATCAAACAGCATGAGCTGGATGTAAAGAGACGAGTGTTGCTTGGTTTGCCGATCGATATTGGTGATGCGCAGTTGTCCGCCGCTGATAAATTGCTCCGTTCCCAGGTCGATGCCATTGATTTGTTAATGGCCGAAGCAGTGCAAATTAAAGATCATTTGGCCGGCAGTATGATGATCTCCCATAAGAATGCGGGGAAAGCCCCTTTTCGCGTAAACCCAAAGAGTGACAATGATGCATTGATATTATTTGCGACATGCGAGTACCTAATTAGTATGGGAGAAACCGAGCTGTATTTTTTGTCGTCCAATCATAAGGACTACTCAATGGAGGGGCAACTCAACAAATTACATCCTGACATTACAAGTAGTTATGCAGGAATTAAGTTCTGTTACTTTCACGACTTGGCCGAAGGAATAGGTGCTTTGATCGAACTTGGGTTAAGTTCAACTAAATCTAAAATGCAGGCTGAAAATGCTGTTCCGGTATACATCCAGATAGATCGTACGCTATCAGTCTCAGGACAGATCTACCAGTATTTACACCATCGGTTTGACGATATAACTATATTGCCAAAAGGGCTTTTTATTACTCATTTCCCCTTCATAACCTCCGAAAAGGCTAGACGGGATGCGCCTCCTTTTACGTTGCAAACAGATAATAAGGAAGTATTTGACCTGTTTATTGAATTAGCTGATAAAGTTAAATCCGGTGCCTTGGACTGGTCAGCAATGGAATTTGAGGAGTTCAATGAAGAACGCAGACAAGCAGAAATTATTCACAAGCTAAGGTCCTGCTTTGTTCATTACATATCTTACAATCATAAAACGGTTGAAATACCGGTGCTTCCTGCAAACCAATGTGAATGTCTGAATTGCCGGTTCAAAAGGTCGGAGTTGAATGAGGATTTTTTCACCGGGCTCATTAATATCCCGGACAAAAAGCATCCCGGCTTAAAAGCTGCTTATCTGCAATATCTCATAGGAAATATTATTGAAGCTGTAAGCATTCTCAAGCAGGTAGTTGTTGATGCTGAAAAGTCGTTCAAGTGTCTTACCTATTATATCGCGAATTATAACTTGGCTTTAATCGGAAAGATGTATCGTTTCAGCAGTCCTGAAGAGCGCGACCTTTCCTGGGTTAAAGAGTTGCAGGAAATTGATATGGATACCATATTTATTGGTAGCGGTTCCCCGTCAACGGACGATATTCTCATACACATCAAGGATGCTGAGTTTCTTTCACAAGCTACTGATCGCCTAAAGGAGCTTTCCGGGAAAATCAAAGACAATTATGTTGATCAGAATCGCGGATGGAACGATGATGTACGCTTGTTATTGGATCAATATTTCCAAACAATAGCTTTTGTTGAGCAAAATTGCATCATGCTTGACTATTTCAGTGATCTCGATATCCTAACTGCTTACTTTTTGGACGGTGTTTTTGCTTCCTATGCCTCACATCATGAACTAGGCGGGCGTCTGTTGCATTTTACAGATGCTATCGTACAGCATATCGTTTCTTATTCTAAGTCCAGTGATATTATTAAATACCGAGCAAGATATAAAATTCAGATCGCAGATTTTTTATACACGGGCGACCAGAGTAATCTGGTAAAGGAACTGCTCACCTTATTGAACAGCTACCAAGCAGTAACTGCGCAATTTGATCAAGCCGATAATCCCGGGCAACGATTCTTCTGGAAACGATTTAAAACCAAATTCCATAATTCACTAACACTTTGTGCTTTGTTAAAGATTACTCGGGAAGATGTCAATCTCATTTGCGAGGCGTTATTACTTTTTATAAGCAGTGAAAACTTGTTTAACGAATATGAACTTTTAAAGACACTCAGTTACTTTATCCGAAACAACTGTAGTCTAATAGACAAGCAACATCTTGAGGCCTTTTTGCTTTTTTCATACACTGCAAAACTTGAACAGCGGGACATCCTGATCCACACAATTTCTAACTTATCCAGGATCGAGGACTTGGAATTGAAGCTACCTTTAAGTCAATGGACAAAACTTCAGGCCAGGTATTTGGTAAATACAGAGATCCAGGATAATTCAATAGTTGTGAGCGAAATTTGTTGTCTGTTCGATTTTTTGAAGGAAAAGAAATACAAGGAAGACATCGCCAAATTCATGACGGACTTTTTGAAGCACAAATTTAATTCGGATGTCTATTATACTGCAACAATCCATAAGCTGATTAAACCGACCTCACGATTGAATGCATTCTATGATAAGAAGATGCTTCAAAGAGCCACAGAAGGCAGACGTCCCAGAATTTTTGAAACTTCTTTTTATCAAAGTGACACTTTAGATCAGTACATCAACTTTATGTTCTGTTTTAATAGGCCATTTGATGCACGTTTCATTGAAGCTGCCGGATCGCTAGACAATTATTACCGATGGATTCTCGATATTGATGGATACGACTACCAGGATTTTCATCCTGACTGGCTTTTCAACCACCTGACCAGTTATTATAGAGAACGCTTCAAGAAGAGCCAAATTCTCCGCGAGTGGGTGCGTAAAAGTGCTCTGAAATCAAAAGATCTCCGGGTTGGCAATTTTTTTATTCAGATGTATACCGAATCTTCTAACAAAATCGAGTAGACTCAATATTGATCCATGTACCTATATTATATAATCTCAAAGGTGTATCCGATGATTTTCTTAGAATTCTAGTCGAAGCTGACTCCTAAGCCTATGATCTCTTTCTTTCCAACAAAAATTTATCTGCATACTCATTCGCGAAGCTCATCTTGAGCATCTACGGTGTCCCCATACTCAACCCCGCCCTCTCCGCCAACACCCCTACCGCCTCCAAAAACCCCTTCTTCTCAATCATCATCACAAACCTAACCGGATCACCACCCTTACCACACTTAAAACACTTAAAAATCTTCTTACCTGGCGAAACAACAAAAGTTCCTGAATAATCTCTATGAAAAGGACAAAGACCCTTCCAGGTATTCTCATCACGTGATTCCAACCTAATATAACCACTGACCAACTGAACCATATCAGTTTTAGCAATAACCAGATCTTTAAACTCCTGTGATATCATCGCCATTACCTTAATAAATCCAACACCCCACCATTTTCCTTACACTTTTCCTTCAGCTGCTCTATCATCTCATAATAGGCAATCAACTTCCTTTGTAATAAGATACAATACTCACCTAGATCATTCAGCTTAACTTTTAGATTTGCATTTTCTTCTACCAATGCATGACTTACTTCTTCACCCACAATTAGCGTCTCCGGCAAAACACCAAAATAATCCGCAATTTGTTTTAACCTGGTAAGATTGATATCAGTAATCCCGTTTTCGATTTTACTATAAGCAGCCACAGATATTTCCAATGACTCTGCAATCCCTTTTTGTCCTTTAAGCTGATTAAGCCTTAACTGTCTCATGTGTTCACCAAGGCTAACAATCCTATTCATTTGTATACAACATTAAAATTTGACTAACTTATATAATCCTGATAACAGGAACCAAATAACAACCATTAATATTCCCTACCCTTCCTGAGTACCCTGCAAAGTCAAAGATTCTTGCCTGAGCATTTACGGTAATCAAAATCCTGGCAAAACAAAAAATCAAACCTCAACCAAAACACCATCCTCAAACTTACCCATCAAATATCCCAGCAACTTCGCCGGATTGCGGTAATACTATGAGAAAACTTAATGAACAATCTGCTTAGCTATATCAGCCGAAAAATCGTCAAGACTGACAGTTCCTGTATTACTAAGAATCAGTATAGTTGAGCCATTTTCCAAAATATGAAAAAGCATGGCCTGCGCGCCCATTATAGACCCCGGCCTTTTCACTATTGTATATAACTTACCGTTAATTTTGTAATCCTTATAGACCCACACGCCATAGCCATATTCTCCGAGGCCCGAAGTGAACATCAGATCCAATGTACTTTGCTTCAATAGCTTTTTAGCAAAAAGTGCGTCCGTAAATTTCAGGAGGTCATCTGCTGTGGAATACATTGCACCTGAGGCATACCAGTTCTCGGTATATACCGGTAAATCGTTGACAAGCGCTTTAATGTCATCCCTATAAAAGTAGGTGTCTGCAAGTTTATCAATCACATTCTGCTGAGCCAGCATGCCTGTGTTCTTCATCCCCAATGGTAGCAAGAGCTTTTCAGATAAATTTTCCTGAAATGTCTTACCGCTGATTTTTTCTATGATCTTACCTAGTATAATGAAATCGGCATTGTTATAATCAAACTCTTTACCGGCTTCTCGCACCAATGCACCGCTGCAAAACTTAGCCAGCATTTCATCTGAAGTATAGGGCTTTTGATATTGCGGAAGTCCGTTCTTCAAAACGCTTTCCATAGTTGTTCCTGCGTCCATATTGTAAATACCGGAGGTCGCTGTCAACAGATGTACAACTTTTACCTTATCACCAGCCTCTCCCTTATAATCGGGTAAATAAGTTCGTATCGTTTTATTCAAATCTATTTTGCCTTGTTCATATAACTGTAGGACGAGCACGGAGGTAAAGGCCTTGGTAATACTAGCTACCTTATACTTTGTTTCGACAGTATTGGGCACTTTAAATTGGAAGTTGGCAAAACCGAAGCTCTTCTTATAACTGATTTTTGCATCCTTTGAAATCAGTATCGTGCCATTGAAGTTATTCTTCCTGGCAAAAGAGTCAATAAAAACATCCACTTTCTCCGATTGTGCTAAAAGATTACACGCTTGTGTGAAGAGGACCAGGGTAAAAAGTACTTTTTTCATATAAAATATATTAAGCTGGTTTAAAGGCACTTATGTCAAAGGTAGAGATAGGACGCAAAGTTGTTTCAAAAGGTTGCGCGAATCAAAATTCTTATTTTAGCCAATCCTTCCTTTGCTGCCTGCAAAATCAAAGATTCTTGCCAAAATATTTACGGTAAAAAACTATCAAACTTCAACCAAAACACCCTCCTCAACCTTTGCCATCAAATACCCCAGCAACTTAGCCGGATCCTTCTCCTTAACATCAGCCATATAATACGGCTTAATCTCAGAAAGGTCCAACAAACCACCACACCCAGCCTCAGTAAACAGAGCACTCAACCGCTCATCTGCACCAATATTAAAACTCAAGAAACCCTCCAGCGTATCAATCCCCAGGTATTCCTTATCCAGCAACTGAAGCTTAGTAAGCCTGGAAAGCATTTTACTTTCAGGCGTACCATCATTGGTCAAAAACAAAAAAGTCCTGATTACAATCTTATCATCAACCAGATCACAAACCAGGTATCCGAGTTTCACCTCATAAAGGCGATACGCCAATAAAATTTGCTCACCCTTCTGATGATAGTCAAATTCCTGATCCCCGAAAAGTTCGTAAATAGAATGATGAATAACGCCGGGTATAATCCCAAGTCGCTCTTCCAACCGATGTAAAGCATGGCGTTGTATGTAAATAAAACATTCACAGGGATGCGTGAATCCAAGACGATTTGCATCAATACACCGATAACTTATAGTACCGTCAAGATCTGTCCAGCCTATCCTCATCACTTCTCGGGCAGCATTTTCAAACGTGACCGTACAAGTCTCCAGCTTCTGAAGTTCCGCCGATACATGATTTGTCTCACCATTCTCTGTATACAACACCAGTGTTTTAACTGAATACGAAAAAAGCTTCTTAGACCAGTCACTCACAATGATACTAAACCGGTGCAGTAGGAAAATTAACTTTGCAAGTGGAGCGGTAATTAAATCGCCATTAATATCATATGGTTCAAATGCTGGCACCAGCTGATTAACATAGTACAAACCCTCATTACGCATCGCATCTACATAATAAATCAATCCCAAGCCCTCACGCAAATACAAAGTCAAGGGCATTTCTTCCCCTATCGCCGTTGTACAAGTCATCTTATTCATATGCTCAGTAAAAATCTCCTGGTACAAAAGGCCAGCCTCGTCGTTTAATCCCACACCGCGTATTTTCAATTTCACAGCAGCATACCGATTCCTAAGCAATCTTTTATGGCATAAAATCGTTAGCTTTTCAAAATGCCCCGGTCCAACCATCAAATCACAAGCCTGCTGAAAACGCAACAATGCATTACGATCCACCTGTGCCCGTGTTTGCTTCATCACCTGTGTGCTATACTTTTTCTTTTTACTCATGATAAAATGTTATCAAAACATCCTGACATAACTATAAACCCGTTAAAAAAAGCACTAAAAACAAAGTGGCACCAGGAAACCAATCCCAGCACCACCATTCTAACCAAACGCAATTAATTACCATACAACCTCACCTCATTCAACATCTTCTCCAGCTTCTCCTCTAAGGGTTTGTAATTAACTTCAATTTTCGCATAGAACTTCGATTTAACACTTGAAACCGAAGGCCTCACTCCACCACGCAACTTAAAATTATGTGAGATCTTTTCCGAAAACAGATCCAACGTCGTCTCATCATAAATCCCGTGATCATACTGCAACTTCTGCCAATACGCAAGCTGACCTGCATTTAGGTTCGTTACCAAACTCAAAGGGTTCTCTTCCTCAAAATCATCAGGTAAATTCAGGCTGCGTTTCAGTTCCATATCAATCCAGCGGTTAAGTTCCTCAACAATCGTGTTTCTGCTGGGATCAAAACTCAGATTGGTCCTGCTGCATGCCTGTCCAACTGTAGTCTGCGCTTTTAGCAACACCTTCGAACGGTTCAATTCCGTCATTCGCTCGCAGGACTGCGCAATAAGTTTGGTATAATGAAAAACAAACCTTGAATGGTTCATCCCAACACCGATCAACAGTTCCAAAACAACCGGGTCAGTTACTGAATGATTCGACATTTCAGCTTCCAGATGCGCCGCATAAGTCTTCAGATACTTATAATCACAACACCTGATGTCATGCTTAGGGTTACAAAAATTCTCAAAAGGCAGGTAAACAATGTCAATAATAAACGGATCGATCTTCGATTTCTCCAGTTTCATTTTAATCAGTTGCCACTTATCATAAAGAGTCCCGGTAAACTCCCGTCTGCAAAATAACTTCGGCAAGAATATTCCGTCAGGTACCCCTTCGCCAAACATCTTGAACAACGACATCATCAAATCAACAACCAGTTCGGCGTCAGGATTGTATTTTCGCTCCGGAACGAACAGGATATCCGAAACTTCAGTAAGCTTGGTCATACACATTTTCATGTACGAGTTAATCTGCGTATCGTTACTCAGACTGGTTACATGGTTAGGTATATTTCTGCTTAGCTTTTTCGTTTCATTGATCATCATGGCATCGGGAGCGTTCGTCTCTGCCACATCTGTTCTCGCTGATAATTGAGCTGCAAAAGTTTCCAGCAACTCAAACTGGTAATTCATCATATATCTGGCTTGATTAAGTTCTTCATTAGGATCGGCCTTTTCACAGGCCCAGGTAATCACTTGTTCAATAGTTTTTAAGACCTCAAGCTTATCGCTTTCCATATTCAAATCAATCCCGCATACCTTACTCTTATTGGTTTCCGCGTGGAGCACCATATAATAAATACCACCAAGCAGCAGACCAATCACGGCCCTGAAGTTCACGTCTGAACCCTCAAAAGTCGGATCTGTTAGCCGGAACAACCTTTCACCATGCTCCTCTCTCGCATTTGAAATATCCGTCATCAGGTCATTTTCCTCGCTGATCTGCCACAAGATGATATTCTGCATCTCGGAATTGGTGCTGAAGAAATCAAAATTCTCCTGCATCAAGGTCACGAATGTCTCTTTGATCTCAGACACGCCATCAACTTCAGTAAGCACAAAACGCTCAAAAATTGGGATCCAGTAATCCTTCTCTTTGATGTAAGCACGCAGCAGTCCAGCCAGGTCAGTAAAGTAACGGGCGATTAAGCTTTTGTCCTTACCCGTATGCCGGGCAATTCTGTTAACTCTTAATCCGTTAAAACCTTCCGCTCTTAAAATTTCACCAATGGAATCTATGAGCTGCCTGATGGTTAAATCTTTATTTCTGGTCCTGGTCCGAAGCCGTGGTGTAGCCATAATTACCTATTCAAAATTTTTAATATTCATTTTAGTTTTCACCCATTCCCAGGCGTTTAGTATCCTGTCCATATGTTCTATGTTGTGCGCAGCAGTAATACTCATACGGATCCGGGCATGTTTCAGGCTTACCGCCGGGTAACCGATCTGATTGGCATATATTCCCGCCTCCAGCAGCCATTTACATACCTCGGCATTCTGACCAGGCCTGCCGATAATTACCGGTACAATTGCACTGGCACTATTTTCTGTATCCAGTCTCAGGTCATGTAATCCCTTTTTCAAGTAATTGATATTCTCCCAAAGCTTTACCTTACGCCATGGTTCTTCATCGATCAGCGCTATACTTTTCACCACACAAATCGAAGCTGGTGTTGGAGCAACTGAAAATATATGCTGCGCCGCCTGGAATTTTAGGTACTCAATGATCTCCGGTTCCGCTACTACATAGCCGCCTAAATGGCCAAAGGTTTTACTGAATGTTCCGGTAATGATGTCCACATCTTTGTAAGCGTCGTGCAGCTCAATTACACCCCGTCCTGTTTCACCAATTACTCCAATCCCGTGCGCATCGTCCATGGCTAAAAATGCACCGTATTGTTTACACAGGTATACGATCTCAGCTAAAGGCGCCAGATCCGCTGGTTGACTATACACTCCGTCAATCACCACCACAATACTCCTGTACTTGCCTTGATTTGTCACTAACATCCTTTCCAAATGCTCCATATTGTTGTGCAAAAAGGTCTTTACATTAGTAGTATACCTCACACCCTCAATCATACTCGAGTGCACACCTGCATCAACCAATGCCAAATCTTCCTTTTTAAATAAGGCCTGCATGGTAGCACTGTTTGCGGTATAACCGGTAGTAAAAAGCATGGCCGCCTTACGTTTAAAAAACCCTGCTATCTTTTCTTCAATCTCCCTGTGAAAATCCATATGACCGCCAATGGCCGGACTTGCAGTTGATCCTACACCGTATTTTTGTATTCCTGCAATAGCAGCTGCGATAACATCCGGATGCTGGCTTAATCCCAGGTAATCGTTAAATACAGTTGCTACGAATGTTTTGTTAGGGTTGCCTGGTAACTCTAATTCAACCTCTGGTAATGCGCCGTTTAAACAAACTTGCCTGTAGTTCCAGTGGCCACGGCTGCTCCAGTTATCAATGTAATTGCTAAACTGTTTTGCTTTGCCATAAATGTGCTGCCCGGTTGGATTCTCGAAGTCTTTAAATGACGCGTTTTGTAAAAAGTTACTGTCCATGAAAATAATAAGTTTTTGTTTTGAGGCGAAGGTAAACCGCCTTAATTCCCTGAGTGGGGACTTTTCGGGCGAAAGTTTTTCACATTTGGCCTTTTTGAAAACCGCCAGCCTATCCGGGCCTGGCGGTTTCTCTAACCTAACATTCGAACCTCTACTTAAAGCAAAGCTTTTCATATGATCTTTGAATCTGATTTATCAAATTGTTCCATCCCTAAACCAGAAAGTCTAAATTTCTTCGGTGTATAACCGGTCTTCTTCTTAAAGCAGCGGTTAAAATAACCGGGATCACTACAGCCGATCTCGTACGAGATTCTTTTGATGGACCAGTCAGTATGTACCAGTAACATGATGGCTTCCTCATGTATCTTTTCCTGAACCAGATCATAAACTGACTTCCGTAAAATCCGATTGCAATACCTATTTAAAACAACCGTCTTTATTGACAAAGTATTTGCATAAAATTTAGGGCTGCGTTGTTTACGATAGTGTTTATCAACCAAGCCAATTACTTGCATGATAACCTCGACATGTGCCGGAAATGACATGATTTCCAATTCTTCCTTTTGAGTCAAATTCCCATTTTCCATTGCATGTGTTTTATTTGTCAACGGAAAAAGCATAAACACTTTTTGAAGTATAGATCTCTCCGGGTCTGAGTACAGTTGAAGGGAAATTCGGATGGTTTGGCGAATCCGGAAAATGCTGTGTTTCCAGACAGAACGCAGTTCTGAAATTGTCCGGGCCGTTTCGCAGTCTATTCTTCCCCTGCATGAAATTCCCGGAATAAAATTGTAATCCAGGTTCTGTAGTATATATACTCAACATGATCCCTGACTTATCTCCATAGACAATTGCCGCTGGCATTATCTTACTTTGATTCAATACATAGTTGTGATCGTAGCCTTTTCCATATCGCAATTGATCATTGCCCGAATTGATCCGGTTACCTATCCGTTCAGAAATTCTGAAATCAAAGGGCGTCCCTTTTACTGGTGCAAGCTCGCCTGTAGGAATAAGTGTCCGATCAACTGGTGTATATTGGTTCGCATTGATCATCAAGGTATGATCCAGAATGCTACCGCTTCCGTTCAGGTTAAAAAAGGCATGATTGGTCAGGTTTACAATTGTCGGCCTGTTGGTGATGGCTTCATATTCCATGATCAGGGCATTACTATTGGTGAGTGTGTAAGTGACCTTGCTGCACAGTTCACCAGGAAAGCCGTTGTCGCCGTCTTTTGAATTCAGCTTACAAACCAAGGTTGAATCATTGACCTTATTTAAACTCCAGTTTTGATATTGAAATCCTGTTTTACCGCCGTGGAGGGTATTTACACCGTTGTTGTTAATACTAAGTTGATATAGATTTCCGTCTAATTCGAATTTGCCTTTGGCAATGCGGTTTCCGTACCTGCCGACGGTAGCGCCAAAATAGGGTTCGGTTGCCTTATCATATGCTTCTGGTTTTTCAAAGCCAACGACCACGTCAATCAAATGCCCAGTTTTATCTGGTACTTTCAGACTCATCAGTCTTGCACCGTTGGAACAGAACCTAGCTGATGCGCCGTTTATATTTTTGAGTTCAATAGTTTCATAGGTACTGGCAGCGTCTTTTCTCCCTTGATTGCAACTTATGGAAATAGCCATAATTACAATTAGCAGTAAAAGGAGGTGATCAATTTTTAGGGATTTCATACTGTTCAAATGAGTTTGCGTTTAAAAAGTGCGGCTGGTAATTACCAGCACACACTCATTCATAAAAAACAGGTCTTATTGTTTAGTATATACCAAAATGAGTTTGTCTGTCCGGTCAGGTAGAACGGTTTCATTCACAATGGTCAACACCTTTCCATCCTCGCTCACCTTCCAGATCTCTGTTCCAGTAAACTCAACTGGCTCACCGTTGTTGTCCGCGCTGAACTTAGAGGCCAGGGTCATCGTTTGCTGATCTGCTGACCATTGCTGACTGATTGTTCTTTTTAATTGTTGTCCATTGCCTACATTCAAAGTTTTTGGTTTTCCGTCAAAGTTGATCGTATCTACCGCAGCGTGTACTTTGCCATTACTGTCGGTTAACGATTTCTCCATGATCAGCGCGGGTTGTAGTTGCAGGATTTTAATACTGGATTTACCGGTTTTGGGAATAGGTGCGTTACCCAATTCGCTTTTTTCAATATTCAACACCCAGGTGCCGGTAAAATTTACTGGCTTTTCAATTGATTTAAAGGCAAATAATCCTGTTGCAATTGCTACTGAACAGGTAAATGCTAAAGTTTTAATTAGTGACTTCATATGTTTTTATGATTAATAATTCAATTTTTCAGTTAATGCAGCGAGTGTAGTTTTGTATTCCTCATTGTTCGGCTCTTTTGCTACCAATTCTTTAGCCCAGCCAAGTGCTTTGCTAAGTTCCGTTTTATCAGTACTGTGCTCGAGCACGAATCCAGCATTGGTATGCAGGGTCTGCAAGTTGCTTTTGTCCTCATACTTCTCTGTGAAGTTGACAATCGCGCTGGCAAATTGCTTCCAGTCTTTGCTGTAATAGAAAAACAGCTTCGCACGGGTCACGTTCCGGTCGGCCGCAGTCGCATCATATTTAGCAGTTATCGCCTTAGTGATCGCTGCCCAGTCGGGCGCAACATCGCTTTCGTTGGCTTTATTCACAGTAGGGTCAATCAGCTCCGCTTTGATTTTGTCATCGAGGGCTTTCACATCTTGTACCGGCTCCGCACCTTGTGAGTTAGCCGGGGCTGATGCCTTTGCAGGTGCTCCAGCCTTGTGTTGGTCTACGGCTCCCTGGAACATGCTGCGTTCCTGCTCACTAATGTTCTGACCATATTTATCGAGGTAAGCAGTTGCAAAGGTTACATAATTAGTCCAGTCCTGTGCATTGTAGAAATGAACGGTTTTTGCACGCAATAGGATTTCATCAGCAGGTGCACCATAGGGCTTGATCTTCGCCTCAATTGCGTTCCAGTCGATTTTCGCAGGATCAGCTAACATTGGCTCCATATCGCCTTTGAAGATCATGTTCATCATGTTGACGGTATACTGCCTGTCACCGATTACCTTTTTGACATCCACAGCGTTGTCTACCATCAGTTTAAAACCAGGATCAGTGCTGCTTTTTGCAAACTGGGTGACAGACTGGATGTCTTCTGCGCTCAATGGAGATTTCAAAGTAGCCAGGTAAGCAGCACCAGCAAGGTTTGCTCCTGTTTTATCTCCGGCCTGTGAAGCCATCATTGCCATTTGCTTTAAAAACGCACCATCTCTCTTACCGTCAATGTATTGCTGCAACATATTGCTGTAAACCTGTGCGGGTTCAGTTAGGTCTGCATCCTGTGCGGTGATATCTTTTAGATGTTCCATCCAGGAAGGGTTATTGACATCCGGATTTAGCTGACTGTGAATCTTACGTAGTTCTGCAAAAGGAATTTTAATCACTTCACGGTCGTAGGTCATCAGCCCGTTTTGCTCCGATTCCACGTCAAAAGGTTGGGTATAAATAGAACCCGACATGCCTTGACCTTCAAATATTTTCAGGTGCTGGTTCATGATGGTGTATTTCGCTTTCAATCCCGCAGGTTTTTCCTGCACATAGCCCCATTGCGATCCCGGGTTCCACTGATGGTTTGGGATAAATACACCGATCCCACCGAACTCTCCCACCACCTGGGCTTTGCCAGCTTGTTTTAGGGAATTCATCGGATCTGGATAGGCATGAACGTCGGTCATATCTGCCGCCACGTATGGGTTTGCTCTTGGCGCACGCAGTTGTTCGTTCACATAAAGCAACTCACCTGAGTGACCGTTGACAATCCTTGACGGATCGGTAGCTTTCATCCATTTGGTCAGACGCTCCTGGTCGTATTGTCCCCAGGCTTCGTTGAACAACACCCAAGTTGTAATCGAAGGATAGTTATGTAATTGGGCCAGTGTTTCTTTAGCACCTTTTTCAAAAGCTTCTTTAGCACCATCTGGCAAACCTTGGTTTGGATTGACCATATCCTGCCATACCAGCATACCGATTTTATCTGCATGGTAATACCATCTTGCAGGTTCTACCTTAATGTGCTTGCGGATGGTATTGAATCCCATTGCTTTGATCGCTTTGATGTCAAAAGCCAGGGCTTCATCGGTTGGGGCAGTATACAAGCCTTCGGGCCAAAAGCCCTGATCCAGCGTTCCCAGGTTGAAGTAGGGTTTGTTGTTTAACATGATGCGGTCTACGCCTTTACTGTCTTTAGCAACGGAGATTTTACGCATACCGAAATAGGATTGAACTTTATCGCTGCCCATTTCGACAGTGATGTCATACAGGTTTGGTGTAAGCGGAGTCCAGAGTCTGGCATTTTTCACTGGCACAGCAATCACTGAATTGGCCTTGCCTTTTACAGTTTTACCATCAACGGTTAGTGAAACCGGGGCACCAGTTGCTGATTTTACGGTTACATTCACCAGGCCTTTATCGATATCCGGAGTGATGTACAGGCTTTCGATATATGACGCTGGTACTACTTCCATCCACACCGTCTGCCAGATGCCTGAAGTCGGGGTATAATAAATGTTCTCCGGTTTCAATACCTGTTTTCCATGTGGTCCGACGCCTTCGCCGCTAGGATCAAATACTTTGACTATGATTTCATTAGTGCCTTCTTTCAGAGCCGGCGTAATGTCAAAAGCAAATTCAGTATAGCCGCCTTCATGCGATCCTACCAGAGTTCCGTTGACATAAACGGTAGCTTCATAATCTACCGCGCCAAAGTTCAGTCGGACCTTTTCCCCGGTCTTAATAGCTGGCTTGGTAAATGAGCGTTTGTACCATAGGTTTTGCGATGGCAATAAAGACTTTTTTACACCGGAAAAGGCTGATTCAATTGGGTATGGCACTAGAATATTGCCTTCCCATTTTGATGGATGTGCGGCACCTTTGCTGGTAATGGCGTAGTTCCATAGACCATTCAGGTTTGTCCAATTAGTACGCACCATTTGCGGACGCGGGTATTCTATCAAAGCATTTTCCGGTGATACATTTTTAGCCCAGCGACTTTGAATGGTTACGGGCTGTATCTGCCATTTTTGTTGTGCTTGAGCGGCATTTATCCAAAAATTGGACAAAGCGGTGGCTAGAAGCAAGATATTTTTTGCTTTCATAAGTGTGTTTATTACCTGTTTTTAATTTTCCTTTAAGCGTACATAAACGGCATTAACCTTATCTGTTTTGCCTGGTAATGTTGTAACTCTAAATACTATCAATTCCTTACCGTCAGAAGACAAACTCCATGTCTCCGTTCTTGTGTAACGCCATTCATTATCTCCGACTTCGTAGTCCCAGTCAAAAATTAAAACGCTTTTATCTTTTGACCATTTTACTTTTGTTTTTCGGAGCGTATTGCCATCTGGCGTAACTTCTTCCTTATGAACAGCACCAAAAGTAAGCACATCAACATAAGGTGCTTTATCACCAAATGATCTGACAACAGAAATAGAATCACCCATTAAATTTACTACCATAGATTGAGGAGCGCCCCTATCCTTTTCAAGTTCACCAAAGTCTGATCGTTCTGTATCTATTTTCCATATACCAGAATATCCTTTTATTTGAGCAAATGACGAAATATTAAAACTCAGCAACGCCATTGCCATCAACATTATCCATTTCATTTTCTTAATAATTATAGAAGTAATTTTATAGTTTATCCTCTACCCAGGTTGGAAAACCTTTTTTCATTTTTTCATATGCATTTGCGATTTCCGCGTTATACGGGTCAAGTTTCACTGCTTTTTCTTGGGCTATCAATGCCTCGTGTTTATTTCCCAAACGGTATAATAAGTTCGCATACGTATCCAAAGTTCTAGCGTCTGAACTATTTTTTTCTAACCCTAGCTTAGCCCATCGTAGTGCGGTTTCGAGATCAGATTTTCTTTGAAATTTTAAAAACCCAGACCATGCAGCTTCATTAATATATGCTGCACTTGCTCGAGAATCGGATCTTATAAAATAATCGATTGATGCAATCGGCGTGGTGTAATCTTTCGCAACATTTCTGGAAATTTCATCTGCAAAATAATACGCACAATGGGCATAAAGATTTGATCTAAATGTTTTTGGACTATATGTTTCCATTTTGCATTGTATATCAGACCAATTGGGACTGGACTTCAGAAAGGGGATTATTTCGGATTCGAAAACTAAAAAATCTTTTTTTGCTTCTAGTGCTTTCTCCCCGTCAATACCGAATCTCTTAATATTTGCCATTATCATTTCCCAATCTGGCTTTCCATTCAAGTTTTTGGCATATGGCATAATTTCAGACTCAACAATTAACTTTACCTTAAAGTATTTCAGCGCCAACTTCCCGACTTCGCCATGTTGGACTAAAGCTGAGTCTATTTTTTTCCAGTCTGGCTTTCCATCTAACATCTTTAAGTAAGGGTCAATTTGCTCACTCTTAATAATTCCAAATATTTTAGCTTCGGAATATATTTCTTTCATCTTTGGCTCAACAAAAGCAATTTTTTTGGCGGAGTCACGAAAAAAAGCAAAACCGCGATCCTGACTTGTTTTTGTATTCTCATATAAACACCAGATATTCTCCAGCTCAAACATCTGTTCATCAGTTAAACTTTTTATATAATTTTGAGCAATTTGTCTGGCTTTTGCTTTTTGCCCGATGTTATATGCCGTTCTAATTAATAACCTCACTGAGTTAGGTTCTCGGTTGCCCTGTTCATATTTTACCTTTAGCAAATTGTACTGTTTTTCAGCATTTTTTGCATCATCACCAAACGAAAGAAAAACTTTAGTAGAAACCAGTCCAGCTTGTTTGTTAACAAGTGCTCCTTCCGGATTTAAGAAAACATAAGAAGGGTATGCTGTAATGTTATATAACCTTCCAAGTTCCTGGGCGGTCTTGTACCACGCTTTGGTGTCTATCTTATCTGCATCTGTACTATCTAACTGAACTTTTACGGAAATGAAACCTTGATTATAAAAATCTCCGACTAATTTTGCTGAATATACATTCTTGTCCATGGCTTTGCAGGGGCCACACCATGTCGTGTACATATCTAAAAAAATATATTTATTCTCAGTCTTTGCTTTTTGTTTGATCTGTTCCCAACTAAGCCCCACTTCAAATTTTATTCCTTGTGCTTTTAACTCGGCTTCTGAAATTTGGAATAATATAACTGCCATTAGCAGTACTTTGATTACTTTCATATTGTATTTGTCTATGTCAAAAATTAATGCCATTTTATCGTTTAAGGTTTACGGCCTAATGTATCCAACTCAAGTCCTGTCTTTACATCTTTGTCTTTAAAGGAAATTCCTTCTATCATCCAAAGCGGTGCTGGCTTGCCTCTCAAGTAGTAATCGAAAAATTGTTGCTGTCTAACATTAAAATCTAACCGGGCTACCTCAGATTCAATAGTGTGATCCTCTCCATCATAATCCACCAGCCAGACTTTCTTTCCTGATCTTCTCAGAGCCAAGTAGAAACCTAAAGATTGCTGAAACGGGACAACACCATCTTTCTGATTGTGCATCAGAAAAAGTGGGGTTTCAACCTTATCGGTAAAGTAAATTGGTGAATTGTCGATGAATTTTTCTGGCTTCTCCCAAGGTGCAGCTGCAATATTCATCTGTCCAATTTCTGCCATAAACGCCAAGCTATTTCCATTCCCCATAAGACCTGTATATTGACTTGTGAGATCAGAAATTCCTGACGAGGACTGGGCCGCAGCAAACAAATTAGAGTGTGTAATAATACAATTGGTTTCATACCCCCCGAAACTATGTCCTTGTAGGCCTAACTTTGTAGAGTCTACCCATGAATATTTTTTCAATTCCGAAGCTGCATCCCCCAATGTTTTAACAATATCGCTGCTTGCCATTCCTGTATGATGTTCAATGTCTGGCACAAAGACCAAATAACCGTTGCTGACATACCACGGAATGTTTATCTGTCCATTTGATAATTCAGGATATGGAAAGGTATTTAATAAAACAGACCTATGCTCGTAGTAGTGGAAAATAACCGGGTACTTGATTTTATCAGAGAAATTTTCTGGCTTATATAAAATCCCGGAAGAAGTGTCACCTATCTTCGATCTCCATCTTACAAGTTCCGTATGGAGCCAATTAAATTTTTCTTGAGGCTTAATGTTGGATATCTGTCTGAAATTTTTGAAATCAGAAGTTTGAAACAAGTTGGGGGCAAAGTCCGATCGTTGTTTAACAACTAAATACAGGTTCTTTTTTTTTGCCTTGATAATTGGTGGATTAATGACACCTGCGAAACTTCGGCTATGATAATACCACGCAGAATCGGAACTCATTTTATTCAGTATACCTTCTTTAGTCAATTTCCAAAAAGTATGTTCTTTTGTACTTGTATTGAGGGATGTTAACATTAAATCGTCTCTATCATTTTCTATCTCTTGTCTCCAATCTTTAAAGACAAAACCGAATTGCAATTTATCCTTGAAACCATATCCCTTAGTGATACAGGATATTTTCCTGATGTCACCTAAATCTACCCGCCAAATGTCTGTGTACGCAAAACTATTTCCATTATACAAATACACAGACGACTCATCCTTAGACCAAACTGGATTACTCCATATTGCTGTGGCCACGACATTTGATGTTGGACGCGTCACCAAGCGGGGAAATTTATTGGCACCTATATATTGAGTAAGATGTATAAATGCATCGTTTTTCACATCATAAGTTATCAGGCCCATTTTACTATCTTCAATCCATGTAATGAATCTGCTACTCGGGGATTTACTAATACCGCCATTGAAGTACGTTTGATAAATTTCTTTTTTTATACCAGTTCCAGGGTGGTAAATAAAGTATCTTATCTTCCTTTTCTTCCAATAATTATCTTCTTGTCTAACCGCAGTTCTTAGCAGGAAAAAGTTATCAGCAGATTGCCAATCGTCGACAACAAAAAGCGAATCTTGTTCAATAAACGTCAGCTTGCCATCAGACACGGCAATACTTGTCAGCACTTTTCTTTCTGGGCTATCCTTGGCTAGCTCGGTTTCTTGTTCAGATCTTAAGGTCGAGTCTTTATATGACCACATATTTAAGGCTACCTTAATAATTTTCGAAATTGACTTAGATTGAGTTCTTTGTTTTAAAGATGATAGAAAATTCAGTCGAGTACCCATATCTGAAAAGAATACTTCATGTATATCGAATAAACCCGTTGCTGTTGAAAAATTATTAACGTGATTTAATATTAGTCTAGGTTTAGCAAGCGGGCTAGAGAAATAGTAGATGTTTGTCAATCTATTCTCTATCGGTTCAAGGATAGCAATTTGTTTCCCCATCTTATCAAAGAATACGCGAGAAAGTATTTTTGTGACTATCAACACATTGCGGTGACAATTTAGCAAATCCATCCATTCCAATCTATTTGAAAACTGGAGGACAACTGCACTTTTCGAATCGTTGAAAGTAGCATGAATAACACCCGAATAAGCTTGAGTAGTTTTTTTATGAATATTATATATGAATAATGTATCAGATTTCTGGAAAACAATGTTTTCACCCGAAGAATCAAAATCTGCATTCTGAACATTACCGAGTAGAAATGGAGTTTTAGATCCTAAAGTTAAAACGTTTGTTCCCTTACGTGTTGAGAATAGAAGTTCTCCACCAGCCGGGGAAAATTTCACTATTCCGGTAGATTCAGAGACAAAATCGTCGGAAACACCGTTGAGTTTCTTTAGATGTAATTGTAAAGGACCAGGTTTAGATGAAGTAGTGTAATAAACATATTCACCTTGAACATTGACATCATAGCTACCTATTCGCTCCCAATCTTTGTAAGATATATTATTAATGCTTTTCTTTTGAGCATTAGTCGACATTGTCATCAGGCAGAACGCCAGCAACAAATTAAACGTTTTATGCATTTTTTTGATTTTGAGAGATTATGAAGCAACTATTTCCTCCATAATCTCAATTAACATTCAGATCTACATTTCGCGGTATCCCGGATTTTGATGTCCTAATAAACTTGAATTGGTTTTAAATTCTTTTAATGGAATTGGATATAAGCTCTTATACGAAAGCCAAACTCCACCTTTTGTTTTATGTGCCTCGTTCATTACAGCGTCGATTGTCTTGGTTCGCTTCAAATCAAACCAGCGATGCCCCCATTCCGAAAAAAGTTCAACACGCCTTTCTGCAAGGACTTCTTTTATAAGCAAATCTCTTGTGTTGGTTACAGTATTTGCAAGTCCAGCACGATTTCTAATCTTATTTAAGTCAGCCCGGGCTCCATCGAGATCACCAAGCTTTACCCTTGCTTCCGCGCGAATTAGGTATTGTTCAGCCAGTCTCAAGATCATAAGATACTCTTGCTCACCTCCGATCTCAAAAACACTTCTTTTGTATTTAAACGGAAAATAATAAATCCCAAGTGTGTCATTCATAATAGGGTCAATTATTATATTTGTGTCTATCCATTTATATTTTCTGCGGTCATCATTTTGAAAATTATCGAGCAAACTTTTACCACAAAAAGCATTTGGCACCATACCACTACCTAGAGGTAGAAAGAATCCTCCTTCTTCAGTATTTTTGCCACCTACATTGTCAATTTGAAGTATAGCCTCCAAACTATTCTTCCTAAACACGTCATCTAGTGCCGTTAGCTTATACAAAGGATTTTCTATTATGCTAGTCGATGCGCTCTCTGCTTCAACCCACTTTTCTTTATATAAATAGACTCTTGCTAAAAGCGCCGTAGCAGCATATTTATTAGCATAATATCTCTCATTGCTTAGACTCGTTAAATTTGACGCAACATATTTGTCACCCAGGTTATTTTGCGCTTCTAATAAATCGTTGATAATAAAATCATAAACTTGCTCTTCTGTTGCTCTTGGTAACCTAGAGTTAGTTTTAAAATCCGTCGACGAAACCAAAGGCACCCCACCATATAGATTAACCAAATAGAAATAATAGAATGCCCTTAAAAATTTTGACTGAAAAATCAGTTCTCTTTTGACATTCTCTGAAATTCCGTAAGATTTCTGAGCACCCTCAATTATAGAATTGACCCCAAATATGTGAGAATATAGAGATCCCCACGCTGGACCATTTTCTGTGACATTATTTTTATAAAAAGGGTTCAAGTCATCATTGGAAATTAGTTCATCAGCCGAAAAAGCGCTAAACACGGAAATACTATTACTACCTGACATCACACTAGCATTCATATCAAGATAAATACCTGCCAGCGCTGAAGCTGCAGTTGAATTGTTGCTAAATACATCCTTTTGATCAACGCTTTGAATTGGCGGATCAATTTCTATAAATTTTCTGCACGAAATGGAAGAAGTTAAGATGATAAAAGCAAAGAATAAGATCTTATATACTGATGTTTTCATTTTGAATAATTTAGAATGACGACTGTATGCCGAGAGTAATAATTCTCAATGGCGGTAAGGATTTAATGTTTTGAGTCTCTGGATCAATTCCTTTATAACTTGTTATAGTAAATAAATTCTGTGCTTGTGAAAATACTTTCAAACTATTTATCCGATACTTCCTATACCATTTGTCGGGCAAAAGATAATTAAGAGAAATATTTTTTAGTCTTATAAATGAAGCATCTACCCAGCCATAGTCACTATTTGCCGCAAATCCATATGCCTGAATTAATGTAGACTCAGGATTGGGATTAATACCACCAGTAGTGTATCGTTGGTATTTTGCAATATCTCCTGGCTTTTGCCATCTTTCTAATAATTCCTTAGGCTTATTTTCCTTTACAGAATTCGCCGGAAATTGGAACAAATAGTTTTTACCCATTTGTTTAGCAAACTGTAAAAAAATATCAAGGCTTATCCTTTTATATTTAAACGTGTTTGAGATACCTCCGAAATACTTCGGAGATGTCATTAATTTTATTGTAGAATCGGGATTAAACGTCAATTTTCCATCACTTCCTAGAAACTGATATTGTCCTGAAACAGGATCAACTCCTTTATATATAAAGACATCAGCAAATCCGAAGAACGATTCGCCTAACCCAGGTTTTGTCCGGTCCCCATCAAAGTCCGCTATTTTTTTATTTCTAAGCATACTCATATTTGCAGATGTAGACCATAAAAAATCTTGATTTCGGATATTTACAGTATTTAATGAAAATTCCCACCCAGAGTTCTGAATTAAGGCTGGTTGGTTTGCTACTAAATTGAAGGCAGGCCCAGCGATGTCTGAAATCTCGTAACCATTGAGTTGATTAGAAGACCGATTTCTAAAATAAGTGTTAGTGAAAATAACTCGATCTTTAAAAAAACCTAACTCTAAGGAACCCTCTAGTTTTTTAACAGTTTCCCAGGAATAATAAGGGTTGGCTATCCCACTAGATAATAGAGGTTTGCTTCCACGGTAACTTTCAAAGCCTGGATTATAGAACTGCTGATACTTATAATCTCCTATTGCGTCATTACCAGAAATTCCGTAAGTTAATCTCAACTTTCCAAAACTTAAAAATGAGGAGAACATTCGAAGAATCGGCTCTTCTGTAAAAATCCAAGCAGCACCAATCGAACCGAAATCTCCAAATTGATTTTCAGGACCAAATCGACTGCTGCCATCCCTACGGCCATTTATATTGATTATATATTTCCCTTGCCAATTATAATTAATCCTAAAAAATCCAGCTACATATTTATATTGTCCACTTGAATTTGCAATTCCGCGATAAATAGAAGCAGCTCCCAAGTTGGTCAAAAGCAAGTCACTACTAAAACCCACTGCGTCCACATTTTTTGAAGCAGTTGAACTACTTTGCATTGATCCTCCTGCCAATAAGTCTAAATCTCCTTTTGCCAGTTTTATTTTGAAATTAGCTTGAGGTTCTATACTCCAGGTCTCGGTAGATGCGTCCTTAAAAGTTGCTGATCTTGCCTCATCTCCAAAAGCAGCGAGAAAAACAGGAGACATTGATGAACCTGGATTGGTGGAAGTTGAAGTTCCAAACAACTTTCCGTAACCTAAATCTACTTTCAATTCCAAACCTGAAAATGGATTAAATGACAATCTCAAGCTACTTACTAGGTTGTTTACATTTTCCTTAAACAAACGCGATAGATTCGAATAAGGATTAGTCCAGGTTTCCTGCCCATTTGAAGACACAGGGTCTATTTCCCAATTCAAATTTCCATTTTCATCGTAAATATTTGGGGCATTAGGCGCCAAACTTACCGCAAAGCCACTAAAATCTGTGGAAGAAGATAGCTTTCTACCCATAAGATATCCCAAAGAAGCTCCCGCTCTGAATTTTCCGCTAGGACTACTGCCATTTATATTCAAATGTACAGCTCCTTTCCGATCGAAATTTTCTCCAGGAAACATTGTCGTTACCTGATTATAGTTTCCGCTCATCCTATACTGAACAGCAGGCCCTCCCCCAGCTAACGAAGTTTGAAAATTACTCCACCGGCCCACGCCACCTAAAAAATTATCATGCCAGTCGGTGTTTCTGTTCTGGTCCCAAAGCATCAAATCAGAATAAGTCTGATTGTAGATCGGGTTTTGTAGTCTTGGTAATCTGTCATCATTCTTCAGCGCTTCTTTACGCATTTCCAAATATTGTGGCGTAGTCATCATATTCAGCCTTTGTGATACTGATTGCCAGCCACTTTCTAAATTCACATCAATTGAATTTTTACCGGGTAAGCCTTTTTTAGTCGTAATTAGAACTACCCCATTACTTCCCCGACTTCCATAAATTGCAGTTGCATCTGCATCTTTTAAAACAGAAATACTTTCAATATCTTTTGGGTTTAAAAAATTTAAAGCTTGTCCAAATGACGAATCTTCAGACTCACCAGCAGGCCCTCCCAATCCGGGAATATTGTTATTATACGGGAGACCATCAATGACGATCAGCGGCGGACTGGAGCCATTATTAAACGCGGATTGCCTAAGAGAGTTTCTTCCACGTATCTCAATGTTAACTCCAGCCCCTGGTAAACCAGATGGAGAAGATATTGTAACACCTGGAATACGACCTACCAAGGCAAGCAATGGATTCGTTAACGATTGTTGTTCAATCTCTTTACTGGAAATAGTCGCAATATTTCCCGTTGCAAAACGTCTTGAAGTCTTACCGTAAGCTTGAATTTGCACTTCATCAAGTTTTGAAGTACTTTCCTTCATCAATATAAAATTATACTCTTTACTCACCACTTGTTCTTTAGTAAGATACCCAAGATAGTTCACTACTAACACTGAATTTTCCTCAATATTCTTTAATATAAACTCGCCGTTGTTGTTAGCTTGAGCACTTTGCCTCCCACCCTTAACACTTACCGTAGCTCCCGGCAATCCATTTCCTAAGGAATCCACCACCTTACCCCTGACATCAATCGCCTGAAATCGGTCTATCACGGTTTGTATGTATGACTTTTCTTCTTTTTTCCTGACCATGACAGTTTTGTCGGAGACTTCATAGATCAGAGGTTGGCTGTAGAATGCAGCGCGAAGTGCGATGTCTAGACTCACATTATTGAGTTTAAGGTCTACTGGTTTGGCGTCTTTAAAATCCGATACGGAGTAAATAAAATCATAGCCGCTTTGCTGGCTGATCTTTTTTAGTACTTCTCGCAGGGATTCCTGTTTGGCATCGATGCTGATTTGTGCTTTGGTTAGGGCACTTACCTGCAATAAACAAACAGTCATTATTAGTATGGTTATTTTCATAATCCGCACAATTTGTCGGGGTTTGCCGATATATCGGTGTAGCCCAATTTTTTCATTAATTTTCATTAATTTTACTGTGTTTGGTTTTCGTTTAGTTGATTCTTCGCGGAATGATTTTAGCTGGGACCAGACATTTTAAGCGGGAGTAGGTCGAAGCACTCCTGCTTTTTTTGGGCCAGCTGTTTTAATTTGGTCTAGGTATTTATTTAGTCACGTAAATCCTCCTTCCATCGATTTTAAATTTAACTGCCTGGGTGAATGTAATCTTGTCTAATATTTTAGAGATTTTGTCCGACCGGCTGATCGAACCATCAAATCTGATATTAGAGAAGTCTCCTTCATAGACGACTTCTACATTATACCAACGAGAAAGCTTACGCATTACACTTTCGATAGTCTCTTCATTAAATATGAATTTTCCATTCTTCCAGGCAATGGCTTCGCTGGCAACAACTTCTGTAACTGATATTTTTCCCTCGCTGGTAACTTGTGATTGTTCATTTGGTTTAAGGATCCTGCTCTTCCCCTGTGGGAGAGATGGGCGCAGCCCAGAGACGTTGATTTTTACTGAACCTTCCAACAGCGTAGTTTTTATTGCCGATTCATCCTCATAACTATTTACATTAAAATGTGTCCCCAGCACTTCAACCTCCTGACCATGGCTTTCCACGATAAAGGGATGCTGTTTATCTTTGGAGATTTCGAAATAACCTTCACCGTCAAGTTTTACCCTGCGCAGCCCACTCTCAATTAGGCTGGCAGAGTAAGTTAAACTTGAAGCGGCATTTAGCCAAACCAAAGAACCATCCGGCAAACGCACCTGATAGGTTTCCCCGTTAGCTGTAGATAAAGTATTTTGTTTGTTTGATTCAGTTTTCGATCCTTTGATATCATAAACCAGTTGACCATTCGCGGATTTGGTGATAACTACACCAGCCTCTTTGGCTAACTCACCATTAGCAACTTCTGTCAATTTTATCTTTTTACCACTGGCCAGAGTCAAAGTTGCCCCCTGCTTACCAGGTGCAATGTCGTTTACTTTTGCGACTTGATCTGTAGCGGCTTCCTTATTGTTGTTAAAGAACCAAATTCCAGCTGAGGCAATCATGGTGGCAACTGCCGCAGCAATTAATATTTTTGGCCATAGGCTTCTGGATAGATTTCTTTCATCAGCGGTATGACTAATGATATCGTGATATATTTCTTCTGAACGGTTTGCTTCTAAGTTCTGTATGTCTTTTTCTAAAATTTGGTAATAGCTATTGTCAATGATATTACCCAAAGCCTCCTTTAATGAAGGATCGTGAATGATTTTTTGCCATTCATCAAGTTCTTCCGAGCTCGCTTTTCCTTGCAGATATTGTTGATATAAATAAGTTAATCTTTCTCTTTCCATTTTTTGTGATGATTTAGCAATTTGATCACATTTAGTTTACATCTCTTTGGTATAAGACGAATCTCACATGACCTTCGGAGTAATGGAAATGAAAATAAATTTTAAAGAATTTTCAAAAGCACAATAGCGACCGCCAAATCGCTGTTTTTCAGGATGTGTGCACGTAAAAAACGCAGTGCATGTTGCATATGTGTTTTTACAGTCAGCGGAGATAGGTTGAGCTTTTCAGCAGCTTCTTCATATTTTAAGCCTTCCTGATGGCAAAGTTGATAGACCATTTTTTGTTGTGGTGGCAATAGTTCAATACCTGCTTGCAGTAATTCCTTAGTGTCATTAAGGATTATCGATTCCTCAGTTTCGTTATGTTCTTCTGTCCAAAGTTTTGCAGTTGTAAAACCAGCTTTGGCTGCTCGCTGTTGTTTGCGTAATGCGTCCAGTGAGCGGTTTCTGGCGAGTGTCACAAGGTAAGCTTCGATATTGCTAATTTTGATAAGCGCATCTCCCATCAGCCAGATTTTTAAAAAACTTTCCTGTACCACTTCCTCTGCCAGTTGTTTTGACTTTAGCAGTCGCAACGAGAAAGTATAGATCTTTTTATGGTATTGGTAATAGATTGTGCTGAATGCAAGCTCGTCCCTTACTGCTATTTTTGCAAGCAGTTCCCTTTCTAAGGCTAAGCTATTTGTATCGTGCATGCGCATGATCATTCAGTTTTTTAATGCCGTGAATCTATATAGGGATGTGTATTAAATTTACGCAATTATTCTTTTAAAATCAATCATTTTGCGCTTATACTAAGCGCGGATCTATCAATCTGCCTAAGCCAGCAGATTCCATAAAGTTTACATACTCATGGATCAACAGGATATTGAAGCCTGGTTTCTTTTCCAGATCGGCAGTCCGAATATCTACCAGGTCATTTAAACTTTCATATCCTTGCATTTTTGCTGCTTGTTTAAATTCCAAACTCAGACTGAGATTCGCTATCTTCTCAGTGAGTACATTTAAATTAGAATCCCTCATTGGTATTTCATTTTCATTCTGCCTGTCCCCCAGCAGTACTGTAAAACGAAATAGCGTGGGACACAACCATAATCCGTCTTGGAGGTACCGCGAAGCACCCGGAGAACAGAAAACAGCTGCGCCCACGCTATTGCGCAGGCGAGCAGCATGATTTTCCCTTGTTCTCTCTAAAAATTCGCGGTTTTCCAAGACAAGTTCAAATAGCCGTCGCTATAAAATATTTTAATATTACAAACATAAATATTTCTCCGTAAAGTAGGTAGAGTCAACAGTTAAAAACGCTGGTGGTTAAGCGGGTTACTATAATGCTGAAGGCCAAGTACATTAAATCTCCTGTTGGCGGATACGCCGCGTATAGACCATCCACTTTCATTTTCGCCGCTTTTCTTTGCTGCCATGAAACTGAACGAATTTAGTTTTCTGTTACAAGATGCAGTGATCGGTGGAACCGACAAAGCCTTGATAGTGTCCGGCCAGTTACCGGACACATTAACCAAGGCACAGGCTTTTCGCCTGTATGGTCGGTCGAATATCGAACGCTGGATCTCTGAAGGCTTGATCAATCCGGTAAAGCAACGTGGCAATAGCTGTAAAAGGTTTATTGACCGTTTAAAGCTCGAATCCGTTGCCAGGGCCAGTAACAGAACAGCTAATCTCCCGGTTTCTGAAAGATAGGGGTTTCTTAGATCGTTATTCCCTATCTGTTCTTTCTCCTGCTGGGTAGAAGCGTTATTCTGGCAATGCCAGAAAACTAAAGTGCAGCTACGATCCATTCCCAAATGATTTTGAAGAATCTATTGGCAGGATCGTAGTGAACCAAAGGCAGCCGGTTTCGGCAAGGAAGGTAAATTCCTACGTGTGTACACCTCAGAAGGCAAAGGGCTCCGATCTAACGATCGGGGCCCTTTTGTATTTCTACACTACGTCATCCCGACTCATAATGGGTGTTTTCTTTATGCGAATTCACAAAATCAACACCTCATTAAATCACCAATTCAAACCTCCATTGGCCGCTCGTACCAGTTTTATTTTATCTAATATTCTCAACCCGCTACAAAGTAAGCCGCACTGTTCATCACAATTTATGCCTACGCAACTCCACTTACCAAATTCGGTGAGACCTTTATCTCCGTGATTGCCGCATTTGGGCTATGGGGCGATGATCATGACGAACGTTTGCGAAAAAATTAAATGTTATTTGCGATCCTGTGACTTTCGCAATTCACATGATATGACTCTTCTTATTTGTCATCCAGAGATTTATCTGCCTTCTGCCCAATACCATCACTGGAGTTTACCCCGCTATTGTTACTGTCATTCATACTGCCTGTTGACTTAACCGAACCAGCCGCTGTGCTATCCTTTGTTGTGGTGTCACTGACCACTGTCGGTTGTGTAGAATCAGAATCAGTTTGTGTTTTCTTTTCCGGTGAAGAACAGGAAGTCATCACCACCGTTGCTGCTGTGATCATATATATATTGCTTTTCATAGTATTATATTTAATTGGTTAATCCGTCTGTTATTAAGCGTCTTACACCTATTTAACAAGCGCTATTATAATTTGTTCAATTAAAACGCTGAAAATCAAATTTTTGATTCAACTTCTCATGCAGTCCAATAGCATTAATCTTGTCATTCATCTCATTACCCGATTAATATGGATCAGCAGTTTTTAAGCCGAATCGACCGTGCTGTTGCCGATAACATCAAAGACATCCAGCGCTCCTTTGGCACTCAGGCTGGCTTAGTCCAGGATTTCATTGTCTTTATTTCACGGCGTTTGAAAACAGATTTATTCGGATATACGCGGTTTACAGTTGCTGATTTCTGCAAACAGACCGGGCGCAACCGCCAGGACTTGTCCATAATCCATCCGGATTTTGCATCAGGCCGTTTAAAACCGCCGGTCATCGAAGGTTTTTCATTTCAGACCATACTGGATTATGCATTGTATTCGATGATGGAACGGAATATTATCTTTTCGTCCCGATACGAAGTGAAGGAGAAGGATACTGTAATACAAATGCACAGCTTTCCGATTCTGAAGGATCTCCGCTTAAATTTTAGTCGGAGTTCGAAGGAGCAAAAGGTGTATGACGTACGGTTATCTGACGAACTACTCCAGGGATTCCTTTCACGCTATTACACCGTCAATACCGAAAGCTATAAACTGGTCGGCAAAGGCCGAGGCGGCGATTCACGAAAGAAGCTGCTACTTTACCTTTCCAAGCTCAGCCATATCGTGCAAACTTCAGGGCAGCTGGAAACCACGATCCCGCTCGACCGGCTTTGCGAATTCGCCGATATAATGGATGTTCGTCCTTCACATAAAAAACAAAACCTCAGCAGGATCTTCAACCACATTATCGATACAGGAAAGTTCAGGTTTAAATATTTATTTACTTCCCGAAATGGCTATATGGTCACACTGTTATTTGAACCCACCCTTTCCCGGCGTTCTTTGCAGAACGAGCACAACTTTTATTTCAGGCTGTTTTCAGGCCTCAGGTCTGTATTTGACTGCCGGAAACCTTCAAATGGGACTTTCAATTTGAATCATTCCGGCTATGACAAAGATCCCTTTCAAACTTGGTTGGCAGCTTTTGATGTAGATCCTGAGCAAAAAGCTCAGGTCCTCGCCCAGGCTTACTATGCAGCCATGGGGGTTGAAGTTAGTATCCCTAATGCTTTAGCATTGATTCGCACCGGAAAGCTGTTAATATAGGACAACCAAAGACATTGAAAATGTCGAGTATTTCGGCATAGATGTCGAACATTTCGATTTTAATGTCGGGTATTTTGATTTCAATGTCGAGTAATTCGGCTTTGATGTCGGGCTTTTTGACTTTGATGTCGGGTATTTCGGCTCTGATGTCGAACAATTCGGCAATTACCGTTTGATGTCGAGTATTTCGGCAATTTCACGGCCTTAAAACTATTCCCAGGTCGGTTCGATGTCGAACATTTCGGCCAATATTATATACTAAATATACCTTATAAAGCGCCGAGCCTCTTTTTGCCTGACGCCTGCTCTGCAACTGTCCTCCGGTTAGCACAGTTTTTACACAACACTCAACAACCCCTACTGAAAAAAAATTTCTTTCCATATGAACTTACTCACTGAAAAAGCACGGGAGGTTAAAGAGCAGATCTCCTTCACAGAATTCCTGTCCCGTCTCGGCCATCACCCCAAACGAACTAAAGGCTATGAATCCATGTACATCAGCATGGTTCGCGACTCCGACACGGATGCGTCTTTTAGCGTCAACGAAAAACTCGGAGCCTGGTATGACCATGGTATGGGCAAAGGCGGCAATATCTATGACTTCGGCAAGCTCTACTGGCCAGATCTTAATTTCGGCGAGCTTGTTGACAAAATCCGCGAAGTTTGTAACCTCAGTACAATAGAGCTGTCTAGCACCCGCAATAAAGATCCCCGGCCACGAATCCGAGAAGCAGTCAAGTTGCCGAACTACAAGATTGAGCACATCAAACCTTTCGGTACCTCCGAGGGCATTAATGCCTACCTCAAGTCCAGGGGTGTATTCTACGCCGCCACTACCCAAATCGCAGAAGTTCACTACTACGTCGAGGATGAAAAGAAGCAGCGAAAAAATTATTTCGCAGCTGGCTGGCAAAACGAACTCGGCGGCTGGGAAGTACGCAATAAATATTTCAAAGGTTGTCTCGGCAAAAAAGCGATTACACTAATTCCTGGCGACCCTCGGCAACTTGCCGTCTTTGAAGGATATTTCAACTACCTTAGCTGGAAAACTGAAAATCCGCATTCGACAAAAAGCGTGTTAGTACTCAACTCACTGGCCATGCTGGATTCTGGCATTCAAAAAGCCAAACAGTTTTCAGACATCGAAGTCTTCATGGATCATGACCCCGCAGGCTATAAAGCGATGAACGAATGGAAAAAAGCACTGCCTTATTCGGTAAATAAATCCGCAATCTATCAAAGCCACAACGACTACAACGACAAACTCGTTGCAGATCTGAAAGCCGAAAGAATGAAAAGCCTTGGCCGGTAACTCGGAGTAAGCGTGAAAGATTTGTATTACTTTGTTCACTCATACCTAACGAATAACAAATTACCCTGGGACCTTCAAGAGATATTTTTTTCTTCCAGTGATCCGGAAAGGACTTTTGTAACAAACTTTGGCGAACCGACGTCAAATGATGGACCGGAGTTGTTAACTTTAAATCTGTAACCGGCAATCTGTAGAACAAATCATATGAAATCTAAATTTGTATTTCCGCTCTTTCTTTTGGCCCTCATAGGCTGCGTCTCCCTTGAAACCCAGGCTCAGGACACCGTACAGCGGAGGCCTGACAGAGGGATTCTCGATTCCCTGCAATCGGGAATTTTGAAAGAAAAGAGGTTTATTGAAGTGTTTATCCCGACCAAGTTCAAAACCGGGAGTACAGATAAATATGATGTGTTATATGTATTGGATGGTGGCAACTGGAACACTGGCATGATCAACCAACTCCAGGAGTTTCTGGAAGGTGAACATTCAGTACCCCCAATGATTGTAGTCAGTATTCTCGGGATAGACCGCAATAAAGACCTCACGCCCACTCCTATGAAAAACTGGAAAACAGCTGGTGGCGGGGCCAACTTTCTGAATTTTATAAAAAACGAGCTCATCCCCTATGTCGATAAAAAATACCCTTCCAATGGTGATAACGCAATCTGGGGCCATTCCCTCGGCGGACTGTTCGTCATCAACGCGCTCCTGACTGAACCCAATAGTTTCAAATCTTATATAGCTGTCGACCCCAGTCTTTGGTGGGGTGATGAATATACTCAAAAGTTGGCGACCGAGAAGTTACCTGCTCTGAAAGGTGTGCGTACCACATTGTTCATCAGCGGCCGGGCAGGGAAAGATGGTGAAGGGATGAAAATTGCCGCAATGGATTCCATACTCAGAAAACTTGCTCCCGCCGAGCTCAGCTGGAAATATGTAATATATCCAACCGAAACGCATAGCTCCATCCGCTTGAAAACAACTTACGATGGCCTGAAATTCAGTTATGGCTGGAACGGGAACCGGGTTGAATTTCATCCCATGGCTGGTATCATTGCAAAAGGCAAGCCCGTTAAGGTCTGGAATTTCGGGGACAGCACCCGGACCGTTTATACCACTGACGAAACTGAGCCCGGACTAACTTCAGCGAAACTACAGCCGGAGACCATTTTGTCCAAACCCACGACTTTTATGATAAAGGGAATGACCAACAGGGGGCGGTATGATGTGCTCGCAAAAGGGGTATTCTCCTCTGGAGAAGCGCCGACACCGGTTAACAAACCCAAAAAGGCCTTGCCAGGTGGTCTCCGTTATTCATATTATGAAGGTGAATTCAACAATGCTACGCAACTGAAAGGCCTAAAACCACAGCAAACTGGCCTTGTAGCTGCTGATTTTAGTATTGACAAACTTCCAAAGGGAAAGAAATACGCGTTGATCCTGGATGGTATGCTGGAAGCTAAACAAGACGGGTATTATATTTTCATACTAAAGTCGAACAAAGGCACCAGGCTATATCTGAAAAATCAACTCCTGATACAGTGTGAGGGATCTCCTGAGCCAAAAACAGGTTCATATATCCTGCCATTGAAAAAGGGATTTTACCCTATCAGGCTGGAAAACATGGATCGGAATGAACAACTCGAAATACAGATGGCCTACCTGACCCCAGACAAGCTCGACACGAAGGATCCGAACCCAATTCCATTTGAACTCCTGTACAGCATTAGGTAAGGTTCAAATCCATGATGCAGGCGATCTTTATTTGATTTGTTCAACAGCTAGTTACCATTGCAGTGATTCCGCATATATTTATCATCTTTATTCTTTATGAAGCACCTGCTTTTCATTCCGGTTTTTCTTTTTTATCATTTGGGTTGTGTTGCTCAAAGTAGCCATACTATTCAAACAAAACCAGAAAGGCTTGATTCCCTCTTCTCCGAGGCACAATCCGTATTACAGCTCCCGGGTTTCTCCATCGGAGTGATTAAAAATGGAAAGACAATATATGCTAGAGGATATGGCAAAAAAGAAATGGGTAAGCCGGAAGCGGTTACAACCAGTTCGATTTTCCACATGGCTTCACTTTCAAAACCTTTTGTAGCCTTGGCTATACTGCAACTTTCAGAAACGGGAAAACTGAAACTGGATGCACCTTTAACCACTTATATCCCTTATTTCAGGATGGCTGACGACCGCTATAAACAGGTTACTATCCGGCAGATGCTTACCCATACTTCCGGCTTCCCGGATGTAGCAGATTATGGCTGGGAAAAACCGCAGTATGATTCAAAGGCACGTGAACGTTATATTAAGGATAGTATTTCTCAGGATGTACTTGGCAGCACTCCCGGCCGGGATTTTTCATATAGCAATATGGCTTATGATGTGCTGGCCGAAGTGATTAGCAAGGTCTCTGGTGTCGTATTCGAAGATTATATGCAGACCCATATTTTTACTCCATGCGGAATGACACATACTACTTTTCTCGGTCCTGAAATTAATCCGGGTCTCCAAACCAGTCCTCATTACTTAGGCCGCAAGGGGCGTATTGTACCAAGCCCGGTTTATCCTTATAACCGGGTACATGCAGGTAGTTCTACGCTGCATTCAAATATAAAGGATATGCTCTTATGGCTGGGCATGCTGATGAATGAAGGCAAGGTAAATGGTCATCAAGTTGTCAGCGGAGAAAATTTACGACTCATGCTCAGCACCCAGCATAAATTTGATGCAAAAAGCGGGATGGGCTTAGGCTGGTTCACAGAAATCCGTGAAGGAAAGATGTTCATTAGTCATGGTGGAAGTGATGTTGGTTATTCCACTTATATGGCTATGATTCCGCAGGAGAAAACTGCTGTTGTACTCATGAGTAATTTTTATCGTTTTGTTCCCGCAGAAGAATTGGCTTCCCTGGCATTGAACATCGTACACGATCGACCTTTATGGAAGCTGAAAACGCCAATCGCTCTAGTGATTGCCCCTGTAATAAATGATGAGGGAATTATCAAGGCACGGGAGAAATACCTAGAATTAAAAAAGGATCATCAGGAAGTCTATAATTTTGATGAGTCTTCCCTTATTGTCCTGGGATACACCTATTATCATCTGGGAGACTTACAAAAAGCTATTGACGTACTATGCTTGAACGCAGAAGCCTATCCCAAATCCGTATGGAATCTCCAGACTTTGGGTGAGGTATATTTTCTTGCGGGAGCAAAAGAGAAAGCTGCTGCAGCATATCAAAAAGCACTACAGCTGGATCCGGAATGCGCGCCCTGCAAACTTGGATTGCAGAATATAGCTAAGCATTAATTCTTTATCATCCATAGGTCTCCGACCGTAATTTATTGTTTATTTCTTTGCCGTTCCGCAGGCTCTTAAATACTTTAGAAAACAAAGTTTTAATCCGGCAAACCCGGAAATTCATTGCATGAATTTATTCCAGCTGGTTCCTTGGAACCGAGCTGCAAAGCAAAAACAAGCCATTTGCTTATCAGCACCTTGCTTTGACTTTTACTTTGCAAGATGTCTTTTCGTCCGACAGAAATTGCTGCGCAACACCTGACTGCCGAAAAGTCTCTTGCCATAATCAAATCCTCCCTGCGGTTCGGTTTGATTATGGAGTTAAGTCTGCTCGCAACTCACAGACTTTTATGAAGGAGAAATATAGACGGCTCAAAGGCAGGCCATCGTTGAAAGATGGAAAACGAACAAAAAAAATTGATGTTCGCTTCACCGAAGAAGAATATCAGCTGATCCTTGATCTGGAAAAAACACTTGGGATCAGCAGGACCGAGATCATCCGGATCCGTGTACTCAACCGATCAAGCCATATCGTAGTCAATGCCAAAGCAATGATCGAGCAGCTGGATCTGATTGGTGCCGAACTGGGCAGAACCGGCAACAACATTAACCAGCTGGCCAGATACGCCAACACTTTAAATAAACGAGGCTTACTTTCTCCTCAGATTGCGGAACGCTTTGATATCCTTTTTGAAAAACACATTCAGATCCAGACTTTGCTCGAAGTGTCACTTCGAAAAGTCATCCGCCTGATGGGTAAATGAAATCATGAATTCATGAGTTCAAAGATTCACCAAATCAGAAACTCAATAACTCAATATTGAATTCAGGAATTCAACATTTCATCAATTCAACTACACAACTACTCATCAAATCAACATTTCAATTCATCACTAATTCAATTTACAGTATGAACACTCAATTCATCATTGATCTGCCAACGCTTGTTTTAGCGTTTTCCTTTTACTTCTCCTTAAAGGGGCTTTTTTATTTGTTACGTTTCTTCTGCCCTGATGCAAATTCTTACTGGCACTCGGGGTATATAGCCGGGCACAATGCACTTGCCGATAAAGTTCGGCCTGACATTCAGAAACTGATCAATAACTGGGAGAAGATCAAGACTGAGCTTGATAAACTCAATTGCTCTGATTCCATTAACGTAACGAAAGCCAATGATTGTAAAGTTCCTGGCCAAGAGTAAAACTTTTAAAGGTGTACGCTACAATACCAATAGAGTTGACAAGAACAAAGGCGAGCTCATGAAAGTCTCAGGCTTCGGGCCTCTGCAAGGCCTGTCTCAGCTGATGCCTCAAGATTACATCAATTACCTTAATATGGTATCAGCACGGAACAAACGTGTCATTTATCCACAGTTGCATACGGTCATTTCTGCAAAAGGCAAAGAGTCCACCAAGGAAGAATTAACAGCGATTGCCGAAAACTGGCTAAAGAAAATGGGTTATGGAGATCAGCCATACTTGATCATCTTTCATAAGGATACGCGAAACCAGCATGTACACATTGTGTCAACAAGGGTAGATAAAAACTCTGGCAAAAAGATTAGCAGTGCCTTTGAAAAAATCCGGGCACAAACGGCCATTAACAAGGTCATGCAGATGGATCCTGTCCAAAAGGCCAAAACCGATTTGGAAAAGGCCATTGGCTTTAACTTCCAAACCAAAGCGCAGTTTATGATGATCCTGGAAAGTCAGGGCTATACATTAGCTGAAGATTCCGGAAAACTAGATCTAATCAAATTTGGCCGGAAACTGCTGGAAGTTGATATTGACTTCCTTAAAGACCGCAAAGCCAACTATCAGGTCAATCAAGTCAGGGCCAGCCAGATTACTGCCTGGCTTTACAAATATCGAGAATTGTATGCTGCAAAGCTCCGGGCAGAAACGATTCCTTTACCCGGTGGACACGAGATAGAAAAAGAAGTCTATACTTCTGACCTTGCGCTTTATCTTAAAGCGACATTTGGTCTTCAGCTGATATTTCACGGCAAACCGGGCAAAGCCCCCTATGGCTATTCGGTACTGGATCATGAAAAAGGGAATGTTTTCAAAGGAGGGGAACTGATGGATCTGGAAGTGTTGCTGGAAGATCTAGGCGTATCGCTAGATAAATTGCATCCTTTGAGAACAGATTTAACCGCTAACGTGCCACCGCTGCCTCACGAACTTCTTGATGAGCGAATGCCACTTTCATTAGAGGGCTCATTCAGCCCTGAGAAAACTTTTATACCGTATGAGCCTACAATTGACATTAACATATCCGACGATGTCGATGATGAAGCCATACATGGCAGGAACCGAAAACGTTCTAAGCAGGCACGAACAAACACCAGGTAATTAATTGAATTTTATTTATGATCATATTAATAGGAAATCAGAAAGGGGGCGCAGGCAAAAGTACGCTCACTTTATTGCTGGCCAACTTTCTTACCGCTCAGAAGCACGGTAATGTCACCGTGCTCGACATGGACTATCAACAATCTCTGGCTCAGAAATTTGAGCGGGCGAAATTGCTGGAGAACCCGGAGGCCTACCAGGTGATTGCTGCCAGTTTGGAGAAATATACTGAATTGCAGCCTGTTCTTAATGAGAACCCAAATGATCTGGTACTCATTGACCTGCCAGGGAAACTCGATGATGATGGCTTGATTCCGGTATTTCAAGGTGCTGATCTCGTGATCTGCCCGTTTTCTTATGATGAATTCAGCTTTAAATCAACGATACTGTTTGCAGTAGTTCTGAATAAGATTAATCCGGAGCTGGACATCGTTTTCGTGCCAAACCGCATCAAGGCCAATGTCCGTTATGAAACCCAGACAGAGGTTGAGGAGCAGCTGCGTAAGTTTGGCTCGGTGACAGCAGCTCTGCCAGACCGCATCGATTTTCAGCGGGTAAGCACTTTCACTACGCCTGAACTGATCTTACCGGTAGTTGAACCGGTACTGGAGCAACTCTTCATTACCCATTTTGCTTTTCTGCTCGATGACCTTACCGCTGCCATGTTAAACGACGATTACGATGAACAAAATTAAATCCCTGGCAGATCAGCTCCGTGACCGGATCGCTACACCTGAACAAATATTACCTTCTTCAAAACCTAAAAATGGCTTGGCAGCTCATCCCAAGATCAGGATTAAACCCGCTAAGGTAGCTAGTTCGGACTTGCTTCAGCAGATCATGGAGTACGACAGCTCCTCCAACCGTGCAATGGTTCATGTGAAACTGGATGATGATACTGCCAAACTGGTCCGGCATTTCAAAATGGCCACTGGGATAGACAACGTCAGATTGGGGGCATTTGCCATAAAACACCTGTTTGATGCCAATCCTGAGCTGAAACAAATTATTAAACAATACACTCAAAACTTAGAACTATGAATTTAAACTGGGTCACCTTTATGGCCATTACCGGTGGATGTTACCTGTGTTATTACCTGGCGCTGATCCTAACCGATGCGCTGTTTTCAAAAAGCTTTCAAGCTGAGAAAAACGAAATTCCTGTACTCACTTTTACTGAGAACAGTCCTCCGGAAAAAGTTAGCCTGGAGGATTTTAAAACCGGAGGTGCTGTGACTGAGTCAGGACCTGCATCTATAGGTTTGGGCGGTGTTTCTTTACAAAACCTATTTGTGCTTGCCCGTCAGGATGCCTTACAATACACCAAATCCGTTAGCTTTTAAAATGTATAAACACATATTCTTATTCGTGTTGTGCTTTAGTTTCGTTGTTGGGACTTGTCTGGCACAGCCGGGCATCGCCGAAATGAATCAGGCCACTGGCAGTTTGCGTCAAAGTTTCTTTTCTGCCAGGGATGCCAGCTTAGTTCTCGCTGGCATTTTCGGCATCACGGCCGCTGTTAAAATTTATTACAACTGGCAAATGGGCAAAGACCGCATCACACCCGAAGTTGCCGGATGGTTCTTTGCTGCTCTTTTTATGATCCTTACTGGCCCCTTCTTACAGCAACTTTTTGGCATTTAAGCCTCATTCTTCCATGTTCAGTCAGTCTTGACTGCTTTTTGATTCCACATCTTGTTTTACTTTGCAAACAAAAAAACACTTAATCGTATTGGCCATCCTTATGGCCATTACCAAAACTGCCACATTTGCCCAAAGTGGCGTCACCGGTCTTAACACCGCAACCACAACCCTTAAAACCTATGTCGGCCCGGTCACAAACACTACACTGGTCATTGGTGGCATTGTCGGGCTTGTCGGTGCACTCAGAGTTTACTCTAAATGGAACTCCGGAGATCAGGACATAAACAAAGAGCTCATGGGATGGGGCGGATCCTGCCTCTTCCTGGTTCTTTCTTCATTAATCGTCAAAGCATTTTTTGCGCTGTAATGGAAAGAACGTACAATGTTTACAAGGGGCTTCAAAAGCCCCTTGTTTATAGGGGGTTCGCGGGCAAATTCATTTATTGGGGCATTGCCTCCTTACTTGCCGGACTCGTATTTGGAGCGCTGGCTATTGCCTTACTTAATATGCTTTTTGGAGTCTTTGTGATGGCCATCTGTATCGGTGGTGGCCTAATGTATACCGCCTCACAGCAAAAAAAAGGCCTCCATCAAAAGTCCCGCGCCACAGGCATCTATCACTTTCCCATTAAAATTAATCCTAAAGTTTATGCCAAAACACAGCGAATTCCAGTTGCCTTATATCGGCATTGATCAGTACCAGGATCTGGATCTGCTCTATGGCCTCAACGGCGAATTCTCCGTCGTGATCCGACTGATCAATCCGGTACTGCAATATTCAGGTTCACCTGAAAATTATTATGAATTCCATAGTCTATTTAATAACCTGTTAAAAATCCTTGGCAGTGGTTATCTCCTGCAAAAGCAGGATGTCATTTGTAAAGTTCCATATCCTTATAAACCTTCAAGTGATTATTTGCAGGACAAATACAACCGGCATTTTGCAGGTCGACGGGCCATACAGGTCCAAACTTACCTCACCATTACCAAATTGGTAAAGAAAGGCGCATTTTACACTTATGACCCAAAATTCCTGCTTGATTTCAAGCACCACATTGCCAAGGTGATGGCTGTACTGGAATCCGCTGGCTGCAAGCCCGATCTGCTACGGGAGCCGGAGGTGAATGAACTGATCAAACGGGTGCTGGGTATGGACTTTGCAAGCCCGGTGCTTGCGCTAAACAATATTGCACCAACCGATACACAGCTCAATATGGGTGGGTGTTCCTTGCGGAGTATCAGTCTGATCGACATCGACAGTATTGATCTGCCCCAGGAGATGGCCACCCATACTCAGCTTAATGACAACGATACAGTGCGCGGCTTTCCCGTCGACCTGCTGTCCTTTTTAATCCGTGTACCAGATTTCCACTGTATTTTGTACAACCAGCTGATCGAAATACCTGCACAGCCATTAACGCTTCGCAAGTTAACATTGAAAAGAAAACGGCATTCCGGCATCCCTGATCCAGCCAATAGCATTTGCGTTAATGACATTGATCTTTTATTGGCCGATGTGGCCAAGGATAACCAGCTATTAGTCAATGCCCATTTCAATATTATTGTGGCTACGGAAAATGACAAGCTCCAGGCGGCATGCAATTTTGTGGAAAGTGAACTTTTCCAATTGGGTATTACTCCCGGTAAAAATGCCTACAACCAGCTCGAATTATTTCGCTCTGCCATTCCGGGCAATGGGGTTGAGCTCAAGGAATACGATTGGTTTTTGACGACAAGTGATGCAGCCTTATGTTTTTTGTACAAGGAATCGTTGCCTGTTGATGACACCTCTGATTTCCTGATCCGCTTTACTGACCGGCGGGGGATTCCGGTAGGTATCGACTTATCTGATCTGCCCATGGAAACCGGTCGTATGTCTAACAGGTCCCGTTTTGTACTTGGTGGATCTGGAACTGGCAAATCCTTTTTCATGAATTCAATTTTAGAGCAATACATGCTTTACAATATGGATGTAGTGATTATTGACACGGGCAATAGCTATTCAGGTCTCTCCAGTTATTATAATGCCAGGTATATCACCTATACGGAAAAGGCACCAATCACAATGAACCCTTTCGCCATATCTCTGGATGAGTACAACATTGAAAAGAAAGATTTTTTGGTTACTCTGATTACCTTGCTTTGGAAAGGCGCCAATGGTGAGGTCACACAGATCGAAACAGACGTGATCACGCAGTTGATCTCCAGCTACTATGCAGCATATTTTCAGGGTACTGTCGTATTGGATGATCAATCCATTGGTACCATATCAGAACTCAGCTTCAATTCATTCTACGAATACGCCTTACGTACCATTCCAATGATTAAAGATCAGGAACAGATCTTTTTCAACCTGGAAGAATTCCGCTACGTGCTGAAAAAGTTCTATAAAGGCGGTGAATACCAAACAATCCTCAATCAGGATGTCGATCAATCTCTTTTTGATGAACCTTTTATTGTCTTTGAAATTGACAATGTGAAGGACTCGAAGGTTTTGTTTCCGATCGTCACCTTGATCATAATGGATGTGTTTCTTCAGAAAATGCGTCACCGCACCCATCGCCGTAAAACGCTGGTTTGCGAAGAGGCCTGGAAGGCCATTGCATCGCCGATTATGGCCAACTATCTTCTCTACCTCTATAAAACGGTTAGAAAGTTTTGGGGTGAGGCCATCGTGGTGACGCAGGAACTTTCTGATATTCTGGGCAACGCTATAGTAAAAGAGAGCATCATCGGTAATTCAGGTACGATTTGCCTGCTGGATCAAAGCAATTTCAAAGACAACTATGATGAGATTGCAAAGCTCCTCTCTATCAGCCATACGGAAAGGCGTAAGATCTTTACGATAAACAAACTCGACAACAAATCCGGTCGTGGCAAATTCAAAGAAGTCTATATCCGCCGGGGAATGGTTGGGGAAGTATATGGCGTGGAAGTTTCCATTTTTCAGTATTTAACGTACACTACCGAGAAGCCTGAAAAGAATGCGGTAGAACTGTACACCAATCATTACGGCTCCTACCCCAAAGGTCTCGATGCTTTTGTTGTTGATTTGGAATCAAGTTGCCTGACGCTTGGGCGCTTTGTAATGCACATTAACCGCACCGGTAAAATCTATACTGAACCGTTAACCCTTACCGCTTAACCATGTACAAATCACTGTTACTTTCCATTACCTTTTTGCTGTTGTGTTGTGAGGCCCGCTCCCAAACCCTTTATGTCGATCCCGCAACCTCCGGTGCACTTTATGCCCACAGTTCAGCCATTAATAGTCAGCTCGACCGCACCAACAACAACCTGACACTGATCCAGCGTGGCCAGTTGGCAGTTAGCGGGCAATTGGTGATTGTGAACGACCTTCAGGACAGAATTTTCAGAGGCCTGAGCGAAGTATCCGCGATCCTGCATAACCTTACGGCGATAAAAGAGATCGCTGATATTAGTGTTGATATTGTAAATGATGTCCAGCAAACCGTCACCATTGCCAGATCTAATCCTGCTTTACTGCTTTTTGCTGAAGAAGGTGCCCGGGAATTCAAAGTCCGGGCAACCAGCCTGGCACTCGAAGTGAGCAGCTTTGCGCTCCGTGGTGGCGGTTCGAATCTCATGGACAGCGGTGAACGCAGCAAACTCATCAACCACATTGCTGCTGAACTGCGGATTCTTTGGGGTGTCGCTTATGGCATGCACCGCGCAATGTACTGGGCAAAAATGCAGGGCACCTGGCGGGCGTTAAACCCATGGGATAGCTTTATCAATGTGGATGTCCAAATCGCAAATGACGTTATCCGGGAAGCCAAATTCTTAAAACGGCCATAATACGAATACCATGGTTTCTTATACGAAGCTATGAATTACTTATATGAAACCCATGTTTGCTTACACTAACGATATAAAATCCCTTCCAGGCTTGAATAATACCAATACACTGGTTTTTTATACGAAAGGGGATTATTCCTTACACGAAATCCTTGTTGGCTTACACTAAACGATATAAAATCACTTCATGTTTTGAAATACAAATACATTGGTCTTTTATACGAAAGGTATGGATTCCTTATACGAAACACTTGTTTACTTACACTAACGACATGAAATCACCTTCTTTTTTGAAACAAATCTGGATTACCTTCGGCACTGTCATTTTCCTGTCGTGCCAATATCCATTATGGGTTTCTGCTCAGAAAAAAGCCCTGAACATTGCGGGCATTCACCAGTTAGTCGCCGATTCTAAATCCGAATACGATCGGCAAAACAATACCCGCAACAATCAGGCAATCGCTACAGCCAATGAACAGGCTAACAAAACTATGCTGGCAAAACTCAAAACTAAGTACCGGGAATTGCAGCAGCGTTATCATGCCTTGGGCACCATCATCAATGCCGCCAATATCGGCATTTATGCCAGCCCAATGATTAGTCGCATTGTCAATAATCAAATTGAAATTTACCGGATAGCCAATGCTAACCCGGCGTTTATCGCTACCGCTTACCAAACTGAAAAGGATTTTGTGATACGATCCCAATCGTTGTTGAATTACCTCATCGGTTTATGCGCCAGTTTCGGAGCGGTGAACCAGATGAAAGCATCTGACCGCAAAATCCTGTTTGATCACATTCTGGTAGAGCTCAATACTATACAGGAGTTATCTGCAAACTTGCTGAACACCATGAAGGTCAGCCAAACCGCGGGTTTGATCCGAAGCCTGAATCCTTTCCAAAATTACATCGATCAGGATAAAGAGATCGTGCACGATATTATCCGGAATGCCGGATACCTTAAAAAATAAATGCCCTTATGAATAAAACCCTGTTATCCCTGCTCATGAGCGCAGGCCTGATGAATGCAGCCGATGCCCAGCGCGTCGTCTACGACAAAAAGCATTTTCAAACTGTCAATGAAAACGCCGTCGCTAGGCAAGCCGCAGAACTAACCCATAACCAGTATCTCGCAAAAATAGACCAAAACCTCCAGACTATTAATCTGAATGTCGGCTCCGTAGTCCTTGCCCAATCCATCATCTACGATGGGCTTTCGAATGTCAATTCTGCTTTGAAAAACGGATTGGCTGTCCAGCAACTCGGCAGCATCGTGGCCGACCTGGTCAACTATTCCAATCAAATGGTACAAATCGGCAGGTCAGAACCATACCTGCTCCTCTTTGCTGAGGATTTCGGGAACCAGATGACAGCTCGTTCAGTCCGCTTGTTAACCGAAGTCTCAGGTTTTGTGCTTAAGGAGGGCAGTAACGTACTGGCCGACTACAATAGTCGAGATCAACTTTTGCGAAAAGTCACCCAGGAATTGCAACTGCTCGTGTCACTAGCTTATGGTGCATGGAAAGCCATGTATTGGGCCAAAGAACGTGGAATTGTAAAATCCCTGAACCCCTTCCAGGATTTTATCAATCAGGATAAAAACCATGTCGAAGACATCATTCGAAACGCTAAGTATTTAAGAAAATAATCTCCGTTTCGTCATTCCGAATTTGTCCAGAGTCCCGCTTTTTATCGTTCACATTTCAATCTCAACTTACCATTTATGAAAACACTACTCATTATTATTACCCTGTTATTGTTAAAACAACTCAGTTTCGCTCAGCTGGCCATCGAAGACAAAGCCATGCGTTACCAGCAGGAACGCATGGTTTTTAAACACTGGGATCGTGGCAAATTCGAACCCACATCGGGCTGGTTAGGCATCAATCCCTACTACTGGCTCACCTGGGGGCTACATCCCAATTATCCGAATACTGACCGCAGACCACTAAGTGCCTGGGGTCCTCAGACACAAAGGCTAGGACTTGTCGGCGCCATGAATAGCACCAGCAATGCCTATAAATTGGAAGCCGATACATTACGCAATACATCGTTGCTGGAAATCACCAATTACAGCGGTGCGGTTTCCGCAGCAGATCCGCTCTGGATCCTTTATTATAGCAAGGAGCTCAAACCTGTGCTTGAATTTTCTGATGGCTCAATACTTGGCCCTCTTCCAGCAGCTGTTCGCAGCAAAGTTATTTCTGAAGGAACGTACAATTGGTTCAAAAATGAACTAACAGTTCTCAAAGAGCGAATTAATGGTGCAAAGACCAGCAACATGGACCGAGGTTCCAGGATCCTGGCTTATCACCGAATGCTACAGGAGTACCGTGCGTTGCAGGCCAGCTGGACAACCCGTACCGCCACAGCGGGTGCGAATCAGGCAAAAGTAGCCCAGCAAGAAAAAGTCAAAAACAATGACTTCAACGTCGGCAGCTGGACACCAAATTCCGATGTAGAAATCGCAAAAGAAGTGCTGCGAACCCGTAAATACTAAACCGAATTTAAAATCAACAACATGTATAAATTTTTAATGATAGCATTTCTGCTGTTAACTGGTACTGCCATGTCCTATGCACAGGCTCCGCCATCGAACTACAATAAAACCCTCGAATTTCTGCAAGGCAACGGCGTCTATGAAGAGGGCGTAATGACCTTCCTTGCAGGCCTCAAGGATTCCATCTGGACACATTTCGACCTCTTCATTACCGATGCAAAAGCGCTGGCCGCCATTTTTATGATCATCTTTTTCGCCATAAAATCTTACGAAATGATGGCAGGTGACAAGAACCTGGAGGTGATGCCTTTGCTCCGGCCTTTTGGCCTCACCATGATCATTCTTTGGTGGGGTGCCTTCGTGAAAATGGTGGCCTTTCCCACCGATCTGATTGCGCTGAAAACAGAAGAAATGTTTAAAAGTGAGCAAACCAACGTTAACAACCTGCGCCTGAATCGGGCTGATTATATGAAAAAGGTTGCCGACGCGCTCTATACCTTCCAGGCACAAACCGAAGTCGCCGAAAAAGAATCCGACACCTGGTATGGCCAGGCCTGGGATTCTGTAACCAGTTCCGTCAAGGAGGGCATCTCAACGGTGGTAAGCCCGCTGATCGAACTCAAAAACCGTTTGGCCATTGGCATGCAGCTCCTGCTCACCCAGCTTCTCGAAATCATCGCGCTTTGGATCCTGCGAATTGCAGTTTATGTGATATTCGTCATTCAAATCATTTACTCCAGCATTCTCATCATCCTTGGCCCGTTCGCTGTTGCAGTCAGTATCCTGCCCGCTTTTCGTGACAGCTTCAGCACCTGGATTGCGCGCTTCATATCGGTAAACCTGTATGTTGGTATCGCATACCTGGTGATGTATATAATGGCGCTCATGCAAAAATATGCCATGCTTTCCGAGATCAGTAAATACAAAGAACTGCTTGGTCCTGATGGCACCGAAGGAGGTCTTGCTAAAATGGCCATACTTGCCGGTAATGGCATCATGTCTTTCGGTACGGTAATTTTAACCTTTTTAGTGGGTGCTATCTGTATGTTCACCGTACCCAGCATCTCTACCTGGATCATTTCTACTTCTGGGATCAGCTCCGCAGCTTCAGGTTTTGGACGTGGCTCCGTGACTGTAATCAATACCGCAAAAAAAGTTACCGGTAAATTCTTTTAAACCTTAATCCATTCAAAATATGCTCATAAAAAGCATCGAAAGCAAAATCCGGCTGGCTACCGTAGTCTGCATCTCCAGCATTCTGATGGCCTTGCTTATCTCGGCCTTCGCGCTGTTTTCGGCTTATAAACAAGTGGCCAATGCCCGGCAAAGTGTTTACATCCTCGACAACAATGTCCCGATTTTGGCCAGGCAAACTGATATGCAAATGAACCGGCCTGCCGAATACAAAGCCCACGTCGACCTGTTCCATTCTTTTTTCTTTTCACTAACCCCGGACGATAAATACATCCAGCATCAGATGAAAAAAGCCATGTATCTGGTCGATGAATCCGGGGTACAACAAATGATCAACCTGAAAGAAAAGGGCTATTTCAATTCGATCTTATCCAGCAGCTCCGTGCTAACGCTCGAAACTGACAGCATCCTTCTGGATATTCCCCGAAAGTACTTCCGATACTATGGCAAACTTAAAATTGACCGCCGCAGCGCCACTCTACTGCGTTCCCTCATCACCGAGGGGTACCTGAAAGACATCCCGCGCAGCGATAACAATCCCCATGGCCTGCTCATCACTGGCTGGAAAACCCTAGAAAATAAAGATTTAGAAAATGTTCAGAAAAATACACTCTAACCGCGATCCAAGGGATACGCTTTTCTCAGAGCTCAGGAAAGAATTCAGAGTTTATATACAAAAGTTCAACCACTGGTTTTCCGGAATATGCCTGAGCTACCCAAAGGCAGTTTACAGCACGATGATCATCATGATTACCGCCTCTGTTGTATGCTCCTTCCTTATTTTCCGAAGTAAAAAACCAGTGCCACAAATGCACAAACCTGTTTCAGCCGTCGCTGTTCCGGTAGAAAACGGCTTTGGACAGATCATGGAAAAAGGATCGGCTCTTAAGGAAGCAGTTGCCCTCAAAACACATATTGAAATGCTGATTGCCAAAGACAGCCTAACTTCCAGTGACAGCATCTCCCTGGAAAAAGCCATTGACAGTATCCACGACATTCAAGTTACCGACGATTAACGCCTGCTTTTTGTGAAATTGCCAGACAAGCGCTCAACAATCTGGTAACCGAATGGGCCGAGGTTATTGATAGCGTCAGTATTACTTAAAATGATAACCGTCGTATCTGAATCCAGAAACCGAAATATGACCGTATTTGTGCCTCGTATGTGTCCATAGCGCTCCATAACCTGGTGTACTTTACCTCTGATCCAGACCCCATATCCGTAATCGTCCAACCCCGGCTTAAGTAATTTATCCAGGCTAGCCTTTTGATGATCTTGTAACTGAAGA
>Ga0307414_10000090_pt1 | contig 78448 bp, 67 predicted proteins | sample DK1Ometagenome_FD_203804 | JGI IMG/M metagenome (GOLD analysis project Ga0307414, IMG submission 203804) | Maize rhizosphere microbial communities from greenhouse at UC Davis, California, United States - DK15-O-3 | ecosystem: Host-associated > Plants > Roots > Rhizosphere > Soil | place: USA...
ATGGTGCGGTCGAGAAGACTCGAACTTCCACGGCCTTTCGGCCACAACGACCTCAACGTTGCGCGTCTACCAGTTCCGCCACGACCGCACATCATGATGGTCCGGATCGGGTCCGGCACCAGGTAGGAGCGGGCGCCTAGCAAAGCTTTTCGGGCGATGCAAGCGAGCTTCGCCGCTTTTCTTTTTTATCGAGCGAAAGACGCAGCCCGCGGCGGGATGGGCTGTCACCAAATCGACTCCAAAGAGTCACTCAACTGTCATGGCTCTGGCGTCAGACCGTCATCGAATCACCCTAGTGGCGTCCTCACCGGGGGCGAGGTGACGATGATCCTCTCTCGTTCGCCGGTGGTATTTCAGCAGCGCCTCGGGGGCGCACACCGGGAACGGAGAATTTCATGGCGGCATTCGCACGCATTCGTTTGGTCATGCTCAGCGGCGTGGCCTGTTCCATCCTTGCGGCCTGTGGCGCCGACGGCGTCGCATCGCCGGGGGAAGGCGTCATTGTCATCCCGACGCCGACCCCCACGCCGACTCCCACCCCCACTCCGACCCCTACCCCGGGTGTTGTCACCCCGGCGGCGAACTGCCCTGACATTGCTGGCGGCGACAAACTCACCGACCGCGGCACCATCAGCGGCCCGCAGGGGACGTGGCGCAACTGCGAATTCCCGGCACGCTTCAACTCGTCGACGGCGATCGCCAAGGTTCCGGGCGTCATCTATTCGCTTGGCGGCCGCGTCGATGTCGGCACCGATCAGGGTGCAGCGAGCACGAACACCGTTGCCACGCTGACGATCGACCCCGGCGTTACCATCTTCGGCGCGACCGGCGTGTCGTGGCTTGCGGTCAATCGCGGCAACCAGATCAACGCTGTCGGCACCGCGACCCAGCCGATCATCTTCACTGGCCGCGGCAATGTCGTCGGTACGGCCGATGATCAGACGTCGCAGCTGTGGGGCGGCGTCGTCCTTCTCGGCCGCGCGCCGGTCACCGACTGCGCCGCATCGGGCGCCGTCGAAGGCACCGTCGATTGTCAGCGCGAGACCGAAGGCGCCACGGGCGCGATGTACGGCGGCGCGCAGGTCGCCGACAGCTCGGGCCGTATGTCCTATGTCCAGATTCGCTACTCGGGCTTCACCCTGGCGCCGGACAAGGAACTGCAGGGCCTGACCCCGTCGGGCACCGGCACGGGCACCCAGCTCGACCATATCCAGATCCACAACAGCTCGGATGACGGCATCGAAGTGTTCGGTGGCCGCGTGAATATGAAGCATCTGGTGATCACCGGCGCCGAGGACGACAGCCTCGACACCGACGTGGGTTACAAGGGCAACATCCAGTATCTGATCGCCGTGCAGCGCGCCGGCGGCACGGTTGGCGATTCGATCCTCGAGGTCGATTCGAACGGCAATGAAAATGCCGCTCCGCGCCAGTTCGTCCAGCTTTCGAACTTCACCTTCATCCAGCGCAACGCGGCGGCGGGCAACACCGCGGCGATGCTGATCCGCGGCGGCGCCGACTATACGATGGCCAATGGTCTTGTCGTATCGCCCGGCATCGGCTGTCTGCGCCTCAACAGCACGACGACGACGCAGACCGCAGGCACCGACGAGCAGGGACCGCCGAAATTCTTCTCGGTCTCGATGCAGTGCGGCTCGACGCCGTTCGTCGGCTCCGGTGGCGTGAGCGCTGCCGAAGTTCAGGCGATCTTCGGCGGTGGCACCAACAACAGCGCAGCCTACACCCCCAGCCTGACGAACCTGTTCGTCAACGGGGCGACCGAGACCGCGCTGACGCCCTATAATGCGAAGCTGCTGAACGCCTTCTTCGACACCACCGCCTATGTCGGTGCCGTCCGCGACGCCAGCGACACCTGGTATCAGGGCTGGACCTGCAATTCGGCGACCGCATCGTTCGGCTCGACCAGCGGCAGCTGCAACGCGCTGCCGACGACCTGACCGTTCAGTAACCAATCGGGGGAGCGGGCAGGTCCATGACGGACTGGCCCGCTCCTTTCACACATTATCTTCGGGGACATTCGACCATGACCAAGCGGCCGATCTTCGCCAGCCTGCTTCTCCTCAGTTCCGCCCTTGTCGCGCCAGCGGCGCTCGCTCAGGATGCGGGTGCCGAGCCGGCCGCCGACGCGCCGGCCGAGGCATCGGCACAGCCGGATGAGGAAGACGGCGATGTTTCGATCCCCGGCGGCGCCGACGCCGAAATCGTCGTCACCGGCCGCTTCACCCCCAATATCGTCCGTGCGACTCCGGAAGTCGTCTCGGCGCTGTCGTCGGCCGATATCGCGCGGACGGGCGAGGGCGATATTTCGGGCGCGCTGCAGCGCGTCACCGGCCTCAGTGTCGTGGGCGGCGGCTATGTCTATGTTCGCGGCCTCGGCGACCGCTATTCGCTCGCGCTGCTCAACGGGTCGCCGTTGCCCAGTCCCGAGCCGCTGAAGCGTGTCGTTCCGCTCGACATCTTCCCCTCGAACGTGATCGATTCGACGCTGATCCAGAAAAGCTATTCGGCGAACTTCCCGGGCGAATTCGGCGGCGGCGTGATCAACCTCACGACCAAGGCCATCCCGCGCGAGCCCTTCCTGACCTTCAGCGGCGGGATCGGCTGGGACAGCGAGACGACCAACCAGCTTGGCTATACCTATTATGGCAGCGACACCGACTGGACCGGCTTCGACGATGGCACACGCGACGTGCCGGCGCTGCTCAAGGCGGCATTCGGCAGCGGCAAGCCGATCCTCGAAGGCGCCGACTTCAGCCAGGACGATCTGAAGGCGATGGCGATGGAGCTTTCCAATTCGCCAACCTCGCTGGTCCAGCAGAATAATCATATCCCGGTCAACTGGTCGGCGGGCGTCACCGGCGGTACCACTATCGCGCTGGGCGACGGCGAACTCGGCATCATTGCGACCGCCGGAATCAGCAACAAGTGGCGCACCCGCGACACGCTGCAACAGACGTCGGTCGAACGCGACCTGTCGGGCGACCCGCAGACCAGCTATAACCGCGTCGTCACCGACAACCGCATCGTGGTCAACGGGCTGCTCGGTTTCGGGCTGGAGATTGGTGAGCACAAGCTGCGCTGGACCAACCTCTATATCCGCGACACGCTGAAACAGGCGCGTCTCGCGCTGGGTACCGACGCGAACCAGCAGGGTCGCGACATCATGAAGCAGGACACGGCCTGGTACGAGCGGCAGCTGATCAACACGCAGTTCGTCGGCGAATTCCACTTCGACCAGCTCAAGCTCGACCTGCGCGGCGGTTATGCCAATTCGCAGCGTGAGGCGCCCTATGAGCGCAGCTTCACCTATGTCCGCACCAATTTGCCGACGGCACAGGATCCGCTCGGTGACAAGTTCGTCAACGATCTGGGTGGCAGCCGCGGCGACGCGAGCATCGCCTTTTCGGACCTGAACGAAGATCTGTGGTCGGGCGGCGTCGACCTGTCCTACGAACTCGCGCCCCGCATCACCGCGACGGTCGGTTATGCCTATAGCGACACGCATCGCACCTCGGAGCGCCGCTCGTTCCAGTTCCGCGGCTCGAACCTGCCGCTCGCTGTACAGCAATTGCGCCCCGACTATCTGCTTTCGGACGCGACGATCCAGCTTTACGATATCACCCTGCTCGAAACCTCGGCGCAGGACGGGACCGCGGCTTTCGCCGCCGACCTCACGACCCACGCCGGCTATGCGCAGGTGCAGGCCGAACTGACGTCGGGCGTCAATATCAATGCCGGCGTGCGCTATGAGGATGCGAAGCAGACGGTCGCGCCGATCGATCTGTTCAACACCGGATCGTCGGCGATCGTCTCAACCAATTTGAACAATGATTACTGGCTCCCGGCCGTGACCCTGACGTGGGAAGTCGCCCCCGACATGCAGCTGCGCGCCAGCGGGTCGAAAACGATCGCGCGCCCGCAGTTCCGCGAACTGGTGGCGCAAGTCTATCAGGATCCGGAATCGAACCGCCTGTATCGCGGCAACCCTTCGCTGACCGACAGCGAGCTGTGGAACGCCGAAGCGCGCTACGAATGGTATTTCGACAAGGACCAGCGCCTGTCGGTCGCGGGCTTCTACAAGTCGATCGACAATCCGATCGAAGCCTTCACTTCGCTGTCGGATTCGTCGGTCAGCACCGGCTTTGCCAATGCGCCGAAGGCGACGCTCTATGGCGCCGAGTTCGAGGTGCAGAAATATTTCCCGCTCGACACCCTGTCCGACACACCCTTCTGGCAGAGCCGCCGCCTCGTCCTGATCGGTAACTACACATATACCCAGTCGGACATTTCGGTGCGCGCTGGCGATACCACCGTGATCAACGGGGTGACCGAAGCCGCGAGCAATTATTTCTTCGACGGTGCACCGATGACCGGCCAGTCGGACCATCTGGTCAACCTCCAGATCGGACTGGAAGATCAGGACAAGCTGTCGCAGCAGACCCTGCTCCTGACCTACGCCAGCCCGCGCGTCACCAGCCGCGGTCCGTCACGTCAGCCTGACTTGCTCGAAAAGCCGGGCATTCAGCTCGACTTCGTCGCGCGGCAGGGCCTGAACATGCTCGGCAAGGAGGTTGAGCTGAAGTTCGAGGCACGCAACCTGACCGGCCGCAAATATCAGGAAGTCCAGGAATCGGGCGACAACCGGATCTACTTCAACCGCTACAAGCTGGGCCGCACTTTCTCGCTCAGCGCCTCGCTGAAATTCTAAGCACGAAACCCTCCCTGTCGCGAAGCGATGGGGAGGGGGACCGTCGGCGTAGCCGATGGGCGAGGGGCCGGGATAAAGCCCCTCCATCAGTCCCCGCGGGACTGCCACCTTCCATGCCGTCGGCACAGGGAGGATCGGGTCTGGCCCATGCCTCCAGACTCGCCCGGTTGTAAAAAAACTGTCATCTTTGCGTCAACTGCCTGTCATCAAATCCACCTAGGCGATTCGGGACGGCATTTTTCACACGGGGGACAGGGGCAATTTCATGGCGACGCTGATGTCTGGATCGGCTGTGCGGCTGTCACGCGGCTTACCCGCGTGGCTGCGCAGCGGTGCGGGTAAGCCGCGTGAGATCTGGCCGAAGCTGCTCGCGGGGTTTCTTGGCGCTCTGCTCGTCTGGCAACTTGTGCGCCTGCTCTGGGTGCTGATCGTTCCGCTGTCGCCGCTCGGTGCATGGCAGCCGCAGGCGGCGGTTATTGCCTCACCCGCCGAACGCCGCGCGCTGTTCGCCAGCCTCGATCCCTTTTTCCGCACTGCGGCGCAGGGCCCCGCCAGTGCGACCGTGACCGCGCTCGGGCTGACGCTGTTCGGCATCAACCTCAACGAAGCGACCGGCGGCGGCTCGGCGATCATCGCGGGCGAGGACGGGGTGCAGAACAGCTATGCCGTCGGTGATGAGATCGCTCCCGGCGTGAAGCTGGTCGGTGTCGCCTTCGATCATGTGACGCTCGACCGCAGCGGCGCGCGCGAGAGCCTGTTCCTCGACCAGAGCGGCGAGGCGCCCGTCGCCGGCTCCGCGACCCCCTTGCCTGCACCGACGCCCGAAATCGGCAGCGCGGCGGCCGGCGGGGTCAGCACCAATGGCGAAATGTTGCCCGCCGCGCTCAAGGCCGGTGTGGGCTTCGCTCCGCGGACCGAAGAAGGGCGCGTCACGGGTCTGGTCGTCCAGCCGCAGGGCGATGGCGCCGCCTTCCGTGCCGCGGGCCTGCGCCCCGGCGATGTCATCCGCTCGGTCAACGGCCGCCCGATCGGCTCGGCGGCCGACGCCGCCGGGCTTGCCAATCAACTCACCCCGGGCGCCCGCCTGTCGCTCGAAGTCGAGCGCGGCGCCAGCGTCGTCCCCATTGCCCTTTTTCTCGCAAAGCCCTGATATCCATGCGTTTCAAACTGTCCCTGATGCTTGCCGCCGCGCTTGTTTCCGCAACCCCCGCGTCGGCCCAATATACGCTCAACGTCCGTGACGCCGATATTCGCGCCTTCATTCAGGACGCGGCGCGGATCACGGGGCGGACGTTCGTCATCGACGGCCGCGTCAATGGCAAGGTGTCGGTCGTCACCGACCGCCCATTGTCGCGCAGCGAATATTTCGAGATTTTCCTGTCGACCCTGCGCTCGAACGGTCTCGTCGCGGTTCCCGGCCCGAACGGTGCCTATCGGGTCCAGCCGATCGACGGTGCGGCGGCGCAGCCCGGCCGGATCGGCAGCGGCGGGGCGGCGCAGAACCAGTTCGTCACCGAAATCATTCGCCTGCGTCACATCGATGCCGTCGCGGCGGTCGAGACCTTGCGCCCGCTGGTCAGCCCGCAGGGCTCGCTGACCGCGAACCGCAACGCGAACAGTCTTGTGGTCGCCGATTTCGCGGACAATATCCGCCGCATTCGTTCGCTCGCGTCGAGCATCGACCGCGACAGTTCGACCAGTCAGATCGTCACGCTGAAAAACGCCGGGGCGCGTGAAATCGCCGCCGCGCTTCAGGCGCTGGTCCCGGCGGCGGGCGAAGGCGCGAAGTCGCCGGTCGCGATCGTGCCGATCGACAGCAGCAATGCCATTGCCCTGCGCGGCGATCAGGCGCTGGTCGCGCGCTTCGTATCGATGGCGAATGATCTTGACGCAAAGGCAGCGGGTGGCACCGAACTTCGCGTTTACTGGCTCGAACACGCCAATGCCGAAACATTGCTGCCGACGCTGCAACAGCTCATCGGTGGCGGCAGCGATCCCGCGCAAAAGGCGGGGCTGTCGCCGGCCACCTCTTCATCGTCGTCGGGCAGCAGCAGCACGCCGGCGCCAGCACCTGCGGCAACCACGGCGGTTTCGACCGGCGGCGGCGGAAGCGGCAGCATATCGACCCGCGGCCCCGCGATCGTCACGCGCTACGAAGGCGCGAACGCGATCATTGTTGCCGCGAACAGCGAAGTGCAGCGCATGCTGGGCGAACTGATCCGTCAACTCGACAGCCGCCGCCAACAGGTGCTGGTCGAGGCGATCGTCGTCGAAATCGGCGACGATGCGGCCAAGCGGCTCGGCGTCCAGTTCCTCCTCGGCGGCAAGAATATCCCGTTCGTGGCGACGAGCTATAGCAATGCGCAGCCGAACATATTGACGCTCGGCGGCGCCTATGCCGCGAACCAGTTGTCGCAGCAGACCACGACGGTCAACGGGACCACCACGGTCACTCAGACCAACAGTTCGCTCGGCAACAGCCTGCAGGAAGCCGCTGCGGCATCGCTCTTGACTGCGACCGGCGGCTTTGCCGGTTTCGCGGGAGATATCGGTAAGAACACGATTTTCGGCGCGATCATCAATGCGGTGAAATCCGATACCACCTCGAACCTGCTCGCGACCCCGCACATCGTCACGCTGGACAATCAGGCGGCGAAATTCCTCGTCGGACAGGATGTTCCGATCACGACCGGCGAGAAACTGGGCGACAATTTCGAAAATGCCTTCCGCACCGTTCAGCGCGAAGAGGTCGGGATCAAGCTGGAAGTGACGCCGCAGGTCAATGGCGCGGGCGAAGTGAAGATGTTCCTCCGTCAGGAAGTGTCGAGCGTCGCCGGACCAGTGTCGTCGCGCAACAGCGACCTCATCCTCAACAAACGCGCGTTTGAGACGGTGCTGACCGTCGACGATGGCGAAATCCTCGCGATCGGCGGGCTGCTCAACGATGACGAGCGCAAGACGATCGAGCGCATCCCGCTCCTCAGTGACATTCCGCTGCTTGGCGAATTGTTCAAATCGCGCAGCCGCACGCGGTCGAAAACCAACCTCATGGTCTTCATCCGCCCGACTATCCTGCGCAACCGCGAGGATAATGCCGCGCTCACCGCACGCCGCTACGGCTATATCCGCGACTTCCAGTTGCGACGGAATCCCGATGAGGAGCCCGCGATCGATACGCTGGTGCGCGACTATCTGGGCGCGGTGCCGCCCGCGCCGACTGCGGCGACCGCCGCCGATATCACCGTTGGCCCGGTCGATTTGCCCGCGCTGCGTGGTCCCGAGGGCAGCGTCTCGACGACCGACGTCCCCCCCTCGATTTCAAAGGCGCCTGCGCCTCCCGCCGGAGATTATCCGTGACCGATGGCGAACCGACCGCCGCGCCGCTTCCGACGCCGGTCGACATCCCTTATGGCTTTGCGCGGGCGCATGGCGTCGTGATCGCGCAGGGCGAAGGCGGTGCGTGGCTCGCGACGCTGCGCGAGGACGCCGATCCCGCGGTGCTGATCGAGGTGAAGCGCTATCTTTCGCAGCCGCTGCGCGTCGCGACCGCGAGCGTCGCCGATTTCGACCGGCTGCTCTCCGACCATTATGCCGTCGATAGTTCGGCCGCCGCGATGGCGGGGTCGCTCGATGGCAGCGACATCGACTTCAGCCTGCCGAGCGCCGAGGATTTGCTCGACAGCGCCGATGATGCGCCCGCGATCCGGCTGATCAATGCCATCATCGCCGAAGCGGTGCGCCAGGGCGTCAGCGATATTCATATCGAGCCCTATGAAAGCGGGCTTGTCGTTCGGATGCGTACCGACGGCGTGCTGCGCGAGCATTTGCGCATGCCGCCGCATGTCGCTCCCGTCGTCGTCAGCCGTATCAAGGTGATGGCGCGCCTCGACATCGCCGAACGCCGCGTGCCGCAAGACGGCCGCATCGGGCTGACCCTTGCGGGCAAGGCGGTCGATGTTCGCGTCTCGACGCTCCCCAGCCGTGCCGGCGAGCGCGTCGTGATGCGTATCCTCGACAAGGACGCCGCGGGGATCGACTTCGACGTCCTCGGCCTGTCGGGTGCGGCCGACCAGATTTTGCGCGAAGCACTCGCCGAACCCAATGGCATCATCCTCGTCACCGGACCGACCGGATCGGGCAAAACGACCTCGCTCTATGCCGCGCTCAAGCAGCTTAACGACGGCCAGCGTAACATATTGACGGTCGAAGATCCGGTTGAATATGCGGTCGACGGTGTCGGCCAGACGCAGGTGAACAGCAAGGTCGGGCTCGACTTCGCTGCGGGTCTGCGCGCCATTCTGCGTCAGGATCCCGACGTCGTGATGGTCGGCGAAATCCGCGACCGCGAAACCGCCGACATCGCGGTGCAGGCCTCGCTGACCGGCCATCTGGTCCTCTCGACCGTTCACACCAATGATGCCGTCGGTGCGATCACGCGCCTGAAGGATTTGAAGGTCGAACCTTTCCTGCTCGCCTCGACCCTTCGTGCTGTCATCGCGCAGCGACTGGTCCGCAAACTTTGCGATCATTGCCGCGAGCCGGTGCAGGCCGACAATAGCGTCGCCGCGATCCTCGGCCTCGACATCGGTACGGTGATCTGGCGGCCCAAGGGCTGCGATCATTGCAATGGCACGGGTTATAAGGGACGCATCGGGGTGTTCGAGGCGATCAAGGTCGACGAAACCGTGCGCCGTTACATCTATAATGGCGGCGACGAGGCGATGATCGCGCGCCACGCTTTCCTGAAATCGCCGACGCTCGCCTCGGCGGCGCGGACGATGGTTGCGAAGGGGCTGACGACGGCCGAAGAGGCGATCCGTGTCGCGCGGCGCGAGGAAATCGATGCCTGATTATCGCTATGTGGCGATTGATCCGCAGGGCCGCGAGCGCACGGGGCGGTTGACCGCCGCAAATGACGATGCTGCGCGCGCCGACCTGATCCGGCGGAAATTTCATATCGTCGCGGTCGAGGCGGCCGGGGCAAAGCCGTCTGGCGGCCGTTCCTTGCTCGCGTTTCGCCGTAACAAACTGTCGGGCAAGGATCTTGCGCTCTTTACCCGCCAGCTCGCGACGCTCGCCGAAGTCGCACCGCTCGAAGAGGCGTTGCGCACGCTGACCCGGCAGAGCGAGGCCGAAAGCGCGCGTGCCGTAATCGGCGACGTTCACGCCGGGCTGCTCGAAGGCCGCCGCCTCGCCGACGCGATGGCGCGTCAGCCGGGCAGCTTCCCACCGCTCTACCGCGCGATGGTCGCGGCGGGCGAAACCACGGGCAGCCTGACGACTATCCTCGCGCGGCTCGCCGACCTGCTCGAACGCCAGGCTGAGGTGCGCGGGAAGCTGATCGCCGCGCTGGCTTATCCGATCGTGCTCGCGGTGGTCGCGGTCGGCGTTGTCGCGGCGCTGATGATCTTCGTCGTCCCGCGCGTGGTCGAGCAATTCACCGATGTCGGTCAGCAACTGCCCTTCCTGACCCGCGCGGTGATCGCCATCTCGGGCTTCGCCGCCAACTGGTGGTGGCTGATCGCGCTGCTGATTGCTGCGGCAAGTTTCGGCTGGATCAGCGCGATGCGGCGCCCGGCGTTCAAGGCGCGCGTCGATGCGCGCCTGCTGCGCCTGCCCTTGCTTGGCCGCCTGCTCCGCGATCTCTATGCAGCGCGTTTTGCCCGCACGCTGTCGACGATGGTGTCCAGCCGCTTGCCGCTTGTCGAGGGTTTGCGGCTGACCCTGCCGACGATCCGCAACGCCGCGCTGGCCGGCGCGACTGCGGCGATCGTCGATCAGGTGCGTGCGGGCGGCAGCCTGTCGGCGGCGCTCCGCGATGCCGGGTTTTTTCCTCCCCTGCTCGTCTACATGACCGCCAGCGGCGAAAGCGCCGGCCGGCTCGAACAGATGCTGGAGCGCGCCGCCGATTATCTCGAGCGCGAATTTGATCGTTTCACGGCGGCGTCGATGGCGTTACTCGAGCCTGTCATAATTGTCGTTATGGGGTCGTGCGTTGCCCTTATCATCCTCGCCATTCTGCTTCCGATCCTTCAGTTGCAGAACCTAGCAGGTCTATGAAAATGTCCCTGATGCAGCTTTTCTTCCGTCTCATGCTCGATCCGTCCTTTGCAGATCGGGGCCGCTCGCCCGTAAAACGGCAACGCAAGAAGGACGAACGCGGCTTCACCCTGACCGAGTTGATGGTTGTGATCTTCATCATCGGGCTGCTCGCGACGGTGGTGATGATCAACGTCCTGCCGAGCCAGGACAGGGCGATGGTGACCAAGGCCAAGGCGGATATCGCGACGCTGGAGACCGCGCTCGAACAATATCGCCTCGACAATCTGACCTATCCGGCTTCGTCCGACGGGCTGAACGCACTCAGTGTCGCGCCGCCTTCGCTCGCGCAGCCCGAACGCTATCGCCGCGGCGGCTATATCAAGAAACTGCCCGCCGATCCGTGGGGCCGTCCCTATAATTACCAGGCCCCCGGCCCGAACGGGAAGGCGTTCGACGTCTGGTCGCTCGGCGCCGACGGGGCACCGGGTGGGACCGACGACAATGCCGATATTCGCGGAGACAGCTGAGGACGCAGCACCCGGCCGTCGCAAGGCAAAGACTGGCGGCTTCACGCTGGTCGAGTTGATGGTCGTGCTCGCGATCCTCGGGCTCGCTGCGACCGCAGTCGTGCTGACGATCCCCGGCGAAGAACGCAACGTCCGCAGCGAAGCCGATCGCCTCGCCGCGCGCCTGGCTGGCGCGCGCGATGTTGCGGTGATCGAGGGGCGCAGCGTTTCGGTCAACTTCGCGCCCTCGGGCTATGGCTTCGAACGACGTATCGGCGGCGAATGGCAACCATTGCCCGGCCGGGCCTTTGCCCAGCGCAACTGGCCAGCCGACATCCGCTTCGTTGCGGGCGACGGGCAGGGCGCGGCGCGAATCCTCTTCGACCGTGTCGGAACCAGCCCGACGCCGCAGGTCGTTGTCCTCTCGGGCGGCGACGCGCGGGAGGTCGTGCGCGTGTCGGCGACGGGGGAGGTCAGCCGTGGGCAGTGATCGCGCCAAAACTTGCGAAAGCGGCTTTACCCTGCTCGAAATGCTGGTGGCGCTCAGCATCATCAGCATCGCCGCGCTGACCCTCGTGCGGCTCGACGCCTATGCGGTGCGAACCGCGGGCGATCTGGATGAAAGCACGATGGCGGGCGTCGTTGCGCAGAACCGCGCGGTCGAACTGTGGACCGACCCGGCGCCGCCGACGATCGGCAACAGCGCGTCGTCAGTCGCCAACGCCGGCCGCAACTGGCGGATCGAACAGCGGGTCAAGCGGACCGCCGACGACAGCCTGCTGCAAATCGACCTGATCGTCCGGCCTGAGTCCGGGCGCGGGCAGTCGGTGCTGACGATCATCCGGCCGTCGCGATGAACGTGGAACGGCCTTCCGTGGGCGACCGCGGCTTCACTCTCGTCGAAATGCTCATTTCGCTGTCGCTCTTTGCTGCGATCGCCGCGATGGGTGTCGGGCTGCTGCGGAGCAGCGTCGATACGCAAGACGCGGTGCAGGAGCGGCTGAAGGCGATGGGCGGTATCAACCGCCTCCGGGCGCTGATGGCGAATGATCTGGCCCAGGCGGTCCCGCGCCCCACGCGCGGCCCGTCGGGCGAAACCATTCCGGCGTTTATCGGGTCGGAGAGCGGCTTCGCTTTCGTCCATGGTGGTGCAGGCGCGTTCGATGGTGGCCCGCGCCCGGCGGTCGAGCGTGTCGGCTATGCGTTGGTGGGCAACGAATGGCGCCGCGCCGTCCAGCCGATGCTCGACGGCACCGCAATGGGGGAGGGCGATCGGCTGGCCGGCGACGTGCGCGCCGTTGCCGTGCGCTACCGCGATGAAAACGGCGCGTGGGGCAGTGTCTGGACGTCGGAACCCGGCGACCGCCTGCCGCGCGCGGTCGAAGTGCGGTTGACCCGTGAAGGGCGCGCGCCGCTCGTCATGCTTTTCCTGACCGCGCCGGCCCCGCCCCCGCCGCTTGTTGCTCCGGTGCCCGCACCATGACCCCGGGTTCGAAAGAGGAACGCGGCGCGGCGCTGCTGAGTGTCTTGCTGCTCGTCGCGGTAATGGCGGTTATCGCTGCGACCGCGCTCGACCGGCTGACGCTGGCAACGCGCATCGCCGGCAGTGCGGCCACGGTCGATCAGGGGCGCGCATACAGCTTTGCCGCCGAAGAAATTGCGCTGCGCCGCGTGGCTGATCTGGTGGGGCGCGATCCTGCCAAGCTGACGCTCGCCGGCGACTGGCTCGCGCGCGATTTTGTCCTGCCGCTACCGGGGGGCGAGGGGAGGGCGCGGCTGGCTGACGCCAATAATTGCTTCAACCTCAACAGCCTGGTCGCCGAAACCGCACCCGGGCTGCTCAGCCAGCGTTCGGGCATGATGCGGCAATTTGGCGAGTTGATGACCTTGCTTGGTATCGACCCGGGCGAGGCACAGGCGATCGCCGGGGCGGCGGCCGACTGGATCGACAGTGACAGCAACGAAGGCCCCCTCGGCGCCGAGGACGGCGTCTATCGATCGATGTCGAATTCCTATCTGCCCGCGAACCGCAAGATGGCAGACATCAGCGAGCTGCGCGCGGTGCGCGGGGTGTCGCCCAAAATTTATGCGCGGCTAAAACCCTGGATTTGCGTGCTGCCGGTCGCCGAACCGGTGCGGCTTAACGTCAACACGCTCGCGCCCGAACAGGCGCCGCTGGTTGCGATGCTGATGCCGGGCCAAATCTCCATCGCCGATGCACGGGCAGCGCTGGCGGCACGGCCTGCGGGCGGCTATGGCAGCAGCGAGCGATTCTGGAAGGCCCGCTCGCTCGAACGGTTTGCTCCGGGTGATGTCGGCGAACAGGCCGGGGTGACGAGCCGCTGGCTGACGCTGACGACGAATGTGACGATGGGGGACGGGTTTTTGACGGCAGTTTCACTCATCGATGCCAATGGCGGTGCACCCGCTGCCGGGCAGGCGCCGCCGGTCATCGTTCGCCGCGATTGGGGCGAGGCCGACTGATATGACGCGCTCGCTGCTTCTCTGGCTGCCTTCTGTGGCGGCCCTCGCCGACAAGGATGCGCCGCCGCCCGCATGGCTGCGCATCGACAATGGCGTGATCGTCGATTCGGGACAGGATGACGGCTGGATCGATGCGTGGGAAAAGCCACAGGACGACGGCGCCAATGACCGGCTGATCGCGCTCGCGCCCGTCGCCGACGTGCCGCTGCGCTGGCTTCATTATCCCGATGCAGCACCCGCTCAAGCGTCCGCTGCGGCGCGCATCGACACGCTGAAGGCCAGCCTGGGCGACGCCGCGGCACTGCATGTCGTTGCTGGCCAGCCCGCCGAAGCGGGGCAGGCGGTGCCGGTGGCTGTGACCACTCACGCCGCGATGACCGCCTGGACCGATTGGCTCAAAGCGCGGGGACTCTCTCCTGCGGCGATCATCCCGGCGGGGGCTGCGGTGCCGCCCCCCGAACCCGATCATGTGTGGTCGGCGGAGCTTGGCGGCGAACAGATTATCCGCACCATCACCCGCGCCTATGTCTCCGATCCCGAACTCGACCCGCTGATCGCCGGAGGTCATGATATTGCGCCGCTCGGCGCCGACCGGATGCGCGACGCGCTGCTTCTGACGCTCGCCGCACCGCCGATCGACCTTCTGAGCGGAGGGTGGAAGCCCAGGCGTAGCTGGTCGGTCGATCCGGTGATGTTGCGATTGGCCAAGTTTCTGGCGATCGGACTGCTCGTCATCAGCCTGCTCATCCCGATCATCCATGCCGTGCGGCTGGCCGCAGATACCAGCCGCGCCGACAGCGCGGTGGTCGCAACCGCAACGAAGGTCGGGATCAAGGCGTCCGACGCGACGGCGGCAGAGGCCGAACTTGACCGCCGCCTTGCGGCCGCAGGCGGCGGGCCGCTTGCTTTCTCGGTCCCGGCATCGGCGCTTTATGATGCGATGGCAGACGCACCGGGCGTGACGCTGAAAACCCTGTCGCATCGTACCGACGGCACGCTGACGACAACCCTCGCCGCGCCGCGCATCGATGATGTCAATCAGGTCCTGCTCGCGCTGCAGGCGCGTGGCTATCGCATCACCGCGCAGCCGATGGCGGGCACCGACGGCCAGCAAATGGCCAATGTAACGATCCGGGCGGTGCCATGACCAAGAAATTGCAGAATTGGTGGATCGCGCTGTCGGTGCGCGAACGCTGGCTGATTGGTATAGCGGGGGTGTTGGCGCTTGGCGTCATCATCTGGGGGCTCGGGCGTCCGGCCTATGCGGCCTTCACCGATCTTGAGGCGCAGCATCGCGCCGCGATCGAACGCGAAGGCCGGGTGGCGGCGAAGGTGCAGCTGTTGGCGCAGCGGCCTACGAAACCGCTCACGGCGGCGCTCGATGCGGTCGCGATCGACCAGTATCTTGCGCAATCGGCGGGCGAAATCGGCTTGACCCTCGATCGCAACGAAGCGCGCGGCGACCGGCAGGCGACGATTGCCATCGCGACGGCAAAGGCCCCGATACTCACCGATTGGCTCGCGGCGCTGGAAGCGCAGGGTTTCGTCGTCGATCAGCTGACGATCACCCCCGCCGCCGACGGCACCGTGGGCATGACCGCCGAGCTTCGAAAGGGCGGACAATGACGCTGCGCAGGCGCTGGATTTTTATAGCGGCGCTGCTCGCGTTGCTGCTGATCGTCGCAACCTTCCCGATGCGGCTCGCGCTGGGGCTGTCGGGCGCGTCGGACGCGGGCGTCACCGCGCGCGAGGTTCGCGGGTCGGTATGGTCGGGTCAGCTGGCCGAGGCGCGGCTGGGTGCACTGCCGCTCGGCACCGTGCGCGCCAGCCTGTCACCGCTCGCGCTGCTGACGGGGCGGATCGAAATGGCGTTCGCGCGTGCCGACGACCGGCTTGGCGCGCTGGCCGGGCGCCTGCACGGCAGCAATCCGCGCGGGGTGTCGGACGTCAATGGCGTCACCTCGATGTCGGGCGGGCTCGGCATGATCCCCGTCGACACGATCCGCTTCGAAGGCGCCACCGTGCAATTCGACAACGCCGGGAAATGCGCGGCAGCGAGTGGACGGCTCCATCTGTCGGTCACGGCGCCAATCGCCGGACTCGACCTGTCGCGCGGCCTGTCGGGGCCGCTGACGTGCGCGAATGGCCGTGCGCAGGCGGCGCTCGCCAGCCAGTCGGGGATGGAAAGGCTGACACTGTCATTCGACGGCAGCGGTGCTTGGCGCGCGCAGTTCGCGATCAATGTCGACCGTGATCCCGCGATGGCGGCGGCGCTTTCGCTCCTGGGTTTCAAAGCCGGCTCGGGCGGGTTCGTTCTGGCGACCTCTGGCCGTTTCTGACATGCGTGCCCTCGACGCCTTGCCCTATGGCCTGGGCGTCGGTTTGGCTGCGCTGATCGGGCTGATCCTCGGCAGCTTCATCGCAACGCTGGTGCTGCGCTGGCCCGCCGGGCGTTCGGTGCTCGGGCGGTCGCATTGCGATGCGTGCGCACGGCCGCTCGCGGCATGGGATCTTGTGCCTTTGCTCTCGGCGCTTTTGTCACGCGGACGCTGTCGTCGATGCGGTGCGCGGATCGATCCTTTTCATAGCCGTGTGGAAATCGTTTCGGCGTTGATCGGCGCGTTGGCGCTCGCCTTCATGCCCGGTGTCTCGGGTTGGCTCTGGGCGTTGTTCGGTTGGCTGTTGCTGCCGCTTGCGCTGCTCGACGCGCGTCATCTGTGGTTGCCTGATCGGCTGAACGCATTGCTCGCGGCCACCGGCTTGCTGTTCGCGGGACCGCTGATGGGGACAGTCCTCACCGATCGCTGGATCGGCGCCGTTGCTGGCGGGCTCGCGCTGGCGCTGGTCGCTTGGGGCTATCGCCGCGCGCGCGGCGCCGACGGCATGGGCGGCGGCGATCCCAAGCTGGTCGCCGCGCTCGGCGCGTGGCTGGGTTGGCAGGCATTGCCGCTGGTGCTGCTGCTCGCCAGCGTCGGCGGGCTGGCATGGGCGCTTGCTACTCAAGGAAAAGGGGACCAGCCACTGGTTCAGCGGCGGATCCCCTTTGGTCTTTTTGTCAGCATTGCGGCCTTTGCCGCAGTGCCGATCTGGCTGCTGATCAGCGGCCGATAATGACGGTCACCGCGCGGCGGTTCTTCGCATAGGCCTCTTCGGTCGAACCCAGTTCTGCCGGGCGCTCCTTGCCATAGCTGATCACCTGAATCCGGTTCGGATCGACACCGATCGAGGCAAGATAATTTTTCGCGGCGTTGGCACGTCGTTCGCCCAGCGCGATGTTGTAATCGCGGGTGCCGCGCTCATCGGCGTGACCTTCCAGCGTGACGCGCACCGCAGGGTTGCGTTGCAGCCATTGCGCCTGGCTCTGCAGCGTCGCCTGATCTTCGGCATCGACATTATACTGGTCGAAACCGAAGAAGACGCGATCGGAAGACACGTTGGCAACGAAATCTTCCTGCGATCCGGGGACGACCCCCGTGCCGGTTCCGGCGCCGGTGTCGCTTCCCGTACCCTCGGGAGCCGGCGGCAGCACTTCAGGCGCCTTTTTCGAGCAGGCGCCAACAGCAAACATGGTGATCGCCGCGATCATCGCGGTGGTTTTGCGTATCGTCATGATTTCTGTCCTTTATTGTTGCGTAGGTGGTTAAGTGCCGACGGGATGAATGCATGTTGAACGCGATGTTCCAATCCCGCAGATTTCCTTTGGTTCCCGCTTATTTCCCGCCTCAGGGCAGCACCGGGCCCCAGCTGGGATCCGATCCGTCTTGCGGGGTCGGCAGGCGGCGCAGGTTCACGCCGGTCAGGTCGACCTGCCACAGGCTGGACTTGCCCTCGCGGCCCGGCGAGGTGCGGAAGAATTGCAGTACGCGGCCGTTCGGCGACCAGGTCGGCGCCTCATCCTGCCAGCTGTTGGTCAGCATGCGCGTGCCGCCGCCTGCGGGGGTCATCACCCCGATGCGGAACTCGCCGCCGCCCATGCGGGTGAAGGCGATCAAATCGCCGCGCGGCGACCATTCGGGCGTAGCATAACGGCCGCCGCCAAAGCTGATCCGCTGCTGGTTCGACCCATCGATGTTCATCGTATAGATTTGCTGATTGCCCGACCGATCGCTTTCGAACACGATCTTCTTGCCGTCGGGGGAGAAGCTGCCGCCGACGTCGATCCCCGGGGTGCTGGTCAGCCGGACCGGCGTCCCACCATTGGCCGAGATGCGATAAATGTCGGTGTTGCCGCCGACCGCCATCGAATAGAGGATCTGGGATCCGTCGGGCGACCAGCGCGGGGCGAAGGTTGCGTTGCCGCTCTCGGTCACCAGCTTCTGCGACCCGTTGGCGACATCATAGATGAACACGCGGACGCGGTTGTTTAAATAGCTGACATAGACGATCTTCTTGTAATCCGGTGAGAATCGCGGGCTGATCGCCAGTGCCTGGCCGTTGGTGATGAAACGGTGATTGCCACCATCGCTGTCCATGATCGCAAGCCGCTTGATGCGATTCCCCTTCGGTCCGCTCTCGGCGATATAGGCGACGCGGCTGTCAAAGAAGGGCGCCTCGCCCGACAGGCGCGAATAAATCGCGTCGGCGCATTTGTGCGCGGCGCGGCGCCAGTCGCCGGGCTGGATTTCAAAGCCTTGACGCACCAGCTCGCTGCCCAGCTGGGTGTCGTAGAGATAACAGCCGACGACGAGCCCGCCGGTTCCGCTCGCCTGGACAAAGCCATGCACCACATTTTCGGCGTTGCGTGCCTGCCAGTCTGCGAATTGCGGCGCGCGCACTTCGGACATGCTGATTGCACGCAGGCTACCGGGGCCGAGCGGCGCGTAAAGGCCGCTGCGCTCAAGGTCGGCGGCGATGACTTCGGCGATCTGGCGGCCAAGGCTGTCGGTGCGAAGCCCCGCAACGGTCGTAACAGCGGGCGTCGCGAGCGCCGGGACGGCAATGACGGTGCGGTCCTGGGACAGCGTGCCCTCGATCGTTTCGCGCGGTTCGGTTGGCGTGACCGCGGGCGGCGCGGCCGTCTGCGCCAGAACCGGCACAGCGGTCAGAAACAGGGCGAAGGACAGGCTGGTGCGGAGGATCATCTCACTTACCTCTTGATGAAATCGAGCGTGTAATTCTGCCAGAAGCTGTAATTTTCTTCGGGCAGGTCGAAGGGCGCGGCGAGTTCCACCGCGCGTTTGGCGCATTCCTGGTGGCGCTTTATCTGGAATGTGTTGCTGTCATTTTCACCCGATGTCGTGACGCTGCTGAAACCGGCGAGCGCACCTGATTGGGTGAGGCGGAATTTCACGACGGTTTTCAGCTGATCGACATCGACTCCGCTGACCCGGCAGCTGTCCCAGCGGGGGCGGATGGCGGCCTTGATGCTGACGTCGATGGATCGCCGGACTTCAGCAGCCGTCGCGGCGGCGGGGGCGCCCTTTTTAGCGGGCGTTTTCGGCGCATCCTTCGCTAACCCGTCGGTGATCCCGTCGAGCCTGCCCGTCGGCCGCGTCGGGGTCTTCTTGGCCGGGGGGGCCTTGGGTGCGGCTTTGGGCTGCGCCTTTTGCGCGGCGGGTGGTTGCCTTTTGACCGGTTCGGACTTGGGACGAGCAACCTGTTTCGGCGTCGGGGCCGGGGTCGGCCGCACAACGGGGTCCGGCTCGGGCGGCGCAGGCATCGGTTCGGGCGCCGCAATATCGATCGCATCCTCTTCGCCCAGTCGCGCGGCGGGCGGCGTGTCGCTGATCACCGGCGCGGTCGATTGCACTGCGGTTTCGGCGATCAGGTCGACCTCCATCGGCGGATTGTCGAAACGGCGATCGCCGGCGGTCCACTGCACCGAAAGCAGGCCGATAATGACGATATGCGCCGCCACCGCGACAGCGACGCCGCGTCCTTCATTTCCCCCCAATGCCCGTATTTCGGTCATCGTCCTTGCCTATTGCCCGCTATCTGAACCCGCGGTGACCGCTGGTTCAACGGCCGCCGGCGCGGTCTCTGATCCCGTCGTCACCAGCGCGATCCGCGACAGGCCGGCGCGGTTGAGTTCGCCCATCACGCGCATCACGCGGCCATAGTCGAGGCCCTTGTCGGCGCGCAGCATGATCTGGCGGGGTTTGTCGCCGTCCTTCGCTTCGCTGGCGATCGCTTCGAGCCGTGCGGGCAAATCGGCCTCGGGCACCACCTCTTCACCGATATAGAGCGTGTCATCGGCGTTGATCGACAGCTGCACCGGTTCCTGCTCCTCGGTCTCGACCGGCTTGGCACGGCTTTCGGGCAGGTCGATCGGCACGGCGGACGCGAGCAGGGGAGCGGTGATCATGAAGATGATCAGCAGCACGAGCATCACGTCGACCAGCGGCGTGACGTTGATTTCCGACATCGGCGCGCGATGCCGCCCGCGGCCGCGCCGTGCGCCGGTGCCGCCCGAGGGACCCGTCATCGCCATCAGGCTTCGACCTCAAGCTCGCGGCTGAAGGTGGCGTGCAGCCCGTCGGCGAAGCGGCCGAGCCTTGATTCGAGCCGGTTCAGGCGCTGCGAGAAGCTGTTATACGCGATCACTGCGGGAATGGCAGCGAACAGCCCGATCGCGGTCGCGAACAGCGCCTCGGCGATCCCCGGCGCAACGACGGCAAGGCTGCTGTTATTCTCGGCCGCGATCGCGGTGAAGCTGCGCATGATGCCCCACACGGTACCGAACAGTCCGACGAAGGGCGCGACCGAACCGATCGTCGCCAGCGTCCCGATCTTTTCAGCCAGCCGGTCGACTTCGCCCGCAATCGCCGAATTCATTGCAATGCCCAGCCGTTCGCGGGTGCCGTCGCGGTCGACGGCTTTGCCCACAGTCGACCGGCGCCATTCCGAAATGCCGGCGCCCAGGATCTTGGCGCTCGGCAATTCCTCGCGGCCATTTTCCTCGTAAAATTTGTCGATATTGCCCGCGCGCCAGAAATCGCGCTCGAAGCGTTCGGACGAACTCATCATCTTGCCGACGCTGCGGCCGTGGCCGATGATGACCGCCCAGACATAGATGGAGGCGCCGAGAAGCCCGATCATCACGCCCTTCACGACCCAGTCGGCTTGCAGGAACAGTGCCACGGGGGACAGCGTCGCCGCATCGGCGGCCAGCGAGATATTGTCTAGCAAGGGAAATTCTCTCCATTCATGATGGCGGTAAATCGGTCGGCCCAGCCCGCAGGCTGACGGCGCGGCCGACCTTCGGGTGACAGAAATGCGGCGGTCACGCGTCCGTCTGTAAGCGTTTCGTCGCTTAACGTGTCATGACCGCGAAGGATGCGCTGTGCGATCATTACGCTCGCGCCGCGCACCGCCTCGACCGTGCTGACGATCAGCAAATCATCGTCAAGCTTCGCCGGGCTACGATATTTTATGGTCAGATCGGTGACGGCCCACGCGCCTTCGCCGCCCTCCATTGCTGCGCGCTGGTCGATCCCGGCGAGGCGCAGCATGTCCGATCGTGCGCGCTCCATATAGCGCAGATAATTGGCGTGATAGACGATCCCCGACAGGTCGGTGTCTTCGAAATAGACCCGCGCCCGATAATGATGCGCGGCTCCGACGAAGGCGCCGGGGACGAAGGGTGGGGGAACGTCGACCATTGTTCCGACCGATAGCCGCTGGGCGACTCGCCGCAAAGCCCTCTTCAACGGTTCGTCGCACCTTCGTGCCATTTGGCAGAAGAAAACGACGCAATTGCGCGCTACTTTCCCTGATCGAACAATCCATCCTGCGATCCCGCCGGCGGGTTGAGCCCCATATGCTTCCATGCACTGGCGTTGAGCATGCGTCCGCGCGCGGTGCGCGCGATCAGCCCGATCTGGAGCAGATAGGGCTCGATCACATCTTCGATCGTGTCGCGGGGTTCCGAAAGTCCCGCCGCGAGCGTCTCAACGCCGACCGGCCCGCCGCGATAAATATCCGCGATCATCGTCAGGTAACGGCGGTCCATGGCGTCGAGCCCAAGGGAATCGACCTCCAGCCGGTTGAGCGCGGCATCGGCCGCCTTGCGGTCGACGATCGCATGGCCTGCGACGGTGGCAAAGTCGCGCACGCGGCGCAGCAATCGCCCCGCGATGCGCGGCGTGCCGCGCGCGCGTTTTGCAATCTCCAGCGCGCCGTCGGGCGCGATCGGCAGCGACAGCAGCTTCGCCGCGCGGGTGATCACCTGTTCCAGCTCGGCATGGGTATAGAAATGAAGCCGTACCGGGATGCCGAAACGGTCGCGCAGCGGGGTGGTCAGCAGACCTTGCCGCGTCGTCGCGCCGACCAGCGTGAATTTGGGCAGGTCGATCCGCACGGATCGCGCCGACGGCCCTTCGCCGATCATGATGTCGAGCGCGCGGTCCTCCATCGCCGGATAGAGAATTTCCTCGACCGCAGGCGACAGGCGGTGGATTTCGTCGATAAACAGCACATCGCCGTCCTCGAGATTGGTGAGCAGCGCAGCGAGGTCGCCCGCCTTGGCGATCACCGGGCCTGACGTGGACCGAAAGCCGACGCCGAGTTCGCGCGCGACGATCTGCGCGAGCGTTGTCTTGCCGAGCCCCGGGGGGCCAAAGAACAGCACATGGTCGAGCGCATCGCCGCGCGTCTTCGCCGCCTCGACAAAGATGCGAAGATTCTCGCGCGCCGCGGCCTGTCCGACGAATTCGGCGAGCGACTTCGGTCGTAGCGCGGCGTCGGCATCCTCGGGGGTGCGGATCGGGGTCGTAAGGTCGGTCACGGTCGGGCGATACCTCTAAATCTCGTCATGCTGAACTTGTTTCAGCATCCATGGCCGAAACGATCGGTCCGGCGCCAATTTCGAAGGCAAGATCGCGCCATTCGGGATTGCCGGTTTCGACGAGGTTGATCTTCCATGATCGATGCCAGCGTTTCAGTTGCTTCTCGCGCGCGATAGCCAGTTCCATGGTTCCGAACGGTTCAAAATGAACGAGGCGATAAGCGCGATAGCGTCCTGCAAATCCCTCCGTTGCGCCGTTACGATGCTGCCAAATGCGTTGCAGCAGGTTCGAGGTGACGCCGATGTAGATCGTACCATTCTTATGGTTCGTGAGGATGTAGGCGCAGGGCTGAAAGACGTCGCGCATGGCCGATCGTTCAGGGCCATGGACCCTGAAACAAGTTCAGGGTGACGAGGAGAGAAAACCGGCGCTCAGTCATAATGTTCGATCGCATCGCCAGTGATCGAAACCCAAGGTTCTTGGCGTTCCTCATAGACCGAAAACTGCGGCTCGAAACCGTGGCCGGGTTCGAAATTGCCGAGCGGTATCGCATAGGCGTCATGATAAGGCCGCGCCCGATACCAGACGCCCGAACCGCAGGTGCCGCAAAAGAAAAAGTCGGCGCTATTCCCGCTGTCGCCGGTATATTGCCACATCTTCGCCGCGCCCTCGGTGCGAACCTGTTCGGCAGGGAAGCGGACCTGAGCGGCAAACGCGCTCCCGCTCCGCGCTTTGCATTCGCGGCAATGGCAGACCGAAACGCGGATCGGCTCGCCGGTGCAGGCGATCCGGACCTCGCCGCAGCGGCACCCTGCATTGCGGACGCGCTCGCTCACTTTGCCGCTTTCTTGAGCGCCACCCGCACGAGTGCATCAAGGCTCGCGCCCGCACCCAGCTCCTCGCTGGCGGCGGCGACCGCAGTACTCGCTTCGCCGGGTTTGAAGCCGAGGCCGGTAAGGGCGGTGACGGCGTCGCCGAGCGGGCCGGGGGTTGCGGAGTAAGACGAGGCTGAGCTCCCGGAAATTCCGCCCAGCGCCCCAGCCTTGTCCTTCAGTTCATGGGTGATCCGCTGTGCCAGCTTCGGCCCGACGCCGTTGGCGCGCGCGATCATCGCGCTGTCGCCGCTTGCCAGCGCACGCTGCAAATCGCCGATTTCGAGTGCCGACAGGATGGCCAGTGCGACCTTCGTGCCGACGCCCTGAACATGGGTGAGCAGGCGGAACCAGTCGCGTTCCTCGGCGCGGGCGAAGCCGAGCAGGCGCATAAAATCTTCGCCGACCAGCATTTCGGTGTGGATGGTCACGTCGCTGCCGGTCGCGCCGAGTGCGTCCAATGTGCGTGCCGATGCCTCGACCAGATAACCGACGCCGCCGACGTCGATCACCGCATGGCCCGCGCCGCTGCTGTCCAGCCGTCCGGTGAGTTTTGCGATCATGCGACATGCCTAGCGTGACAGGAATGAAAAGGGAACAAGGAAGGAGGAATGTCTCACGCAAAGGCGCAAAGGCGCGAAGAAGAAAGAGGGACTCACACAAAGACACAAAGATGTCGGCTTCAACCGAGCCCTTGGGTTTGCGTCCAACGGCTGCCAAATTTCCTGCCGGATTTCATCCGGCCATAAAAAGATGGAGTTCACACATCAGGTCATCGTCCGCGCAGAAAACCACCCTCTTTGTGTCTTTGTGTGAGTCCTCTCCCCTTCTTTTTTTCTTCGCGCCTTTGCGCCTTTGCGTGAGACCATTTCCTAAAAGCGCGTCCGGTGGTTGGCATGACAGATCGCGACCGCCAGCGCGTCGGCGGCATCGGCTCCCACGACCTTCGCCCCGGGCAGCAGGATGCGGAGCATCGCCTGCACCTGTTCCTTCGCCGCGGCGCCGGTGCCGACGATCGCCTTCTTGACGAGGCGCGGCGCATATTCACCGACCGTCAGGCCTCCGCGCGCACAGCCGAGCAGCGCGACGCCGCGTGCATGCGCCAGCTTCAATGTCGACTGCGGGTTGTCGTTGACGAAGACTTCTTCGACTGCGGCGCACTGCGGGCCATAATCGGCGATCACCGCCGCAAGTACGGTGTCGAGATAGGCGAGGCGGTCGGGCAGCGCCGCCTTGGTGTCGGTCTTGATCTGGCCGTTGGCGACATGGCTGATCCGGCTGCCCTCAACGCGGATCACGCCCCACCCGGTGCAGGTAAGCGATGGGTCGAGGCCGAGGATGATCATATCGTTCCGTTCGTGTCGAGCGAAGTCGAGACACTGTGAAGGCATGCGCCTCCGATGGGCATCTCGACTTCGCTCGATGCGAACGGGTGTTGGCGTTTTTTAGCCAAGCTTTTCCATCACCGCGTCGGGGATTTCATAATTGCCCCACACGGTCTGGACATCGTCATCATCGTCGAGCGTGTCGATCAGCTTGAACAATGTCTGCGCCATCGCTTGGTCGTTGACTTCGCTCTTCAGCGTCGGGCGCCAGGCGAGTTTCACGCCTTCGGCTTCGCCGAGCTTGGCCTCGAGCGCTTTCGCGACTTCGTGCAGGCCATCGACGTTGGTCCAGATTTCATGGCCGTCTTCGGACGATTCGACGTCGTTCGCGCCAGCGTCCAGCGCGGCTTCGAAAACCGTGTCGGCGTCGCCGGCCTTGGCCGGATAGCTGATCAGGCCGAGGCGGTCGAAACCATGGCTGACGCTGCCCGAGGTGCCAAGATTGCCGCCGTTCTTGCTGAAGGCGGTGCGGACGTTGGTCGCGGTGCGGTTGCGGTTGTCGGTCAGCGCTTCGACGATTAACGAAACTCCGCCGGGGCCATAGCCTTCATAGCGGATTTCTTCGTAATTATCGCCGTCGTTGCCCGATGCCTTGTCGATCGCGCGCTGGATATTATCCTTCGGCACCGACTGCGCCTTGGCGGCGTTGATCGCGGCGCGCAGGCGCGCGTTCGCGTCAGGGTCGGGCAGGCCCATTTTCGCCGCGACGGTGATTTCGCGTGAAAGCTTGGAAAACAGCGAACTGCGCTTTTTGTCCTGCGCACCCTTGCGGTGCATGATGTTCTTGAATTTACTATGGCCGGCCAAACCAACCTCCATCGGTGTTTTTGAAATGTGTCGCCGCCCTAGCGCGGCGACAGCCATCAGACAATCACGGCGGTTCCCGACGCGCTGACCATCAGCATAGATCCGTTCTGGCCGAGCACTTCATAGTCGAGGTCGACGCCGACCACGGCCGTGCCGCCCAGCCGCGCCGCTTCGGCTTCCATCTCGGCGATGGCCTCCTTGCGCGCGCGGGCCAGAACATCTTCATATTTGCCCGACCGCCCGCCGACGATGTCGGTGATGCTGGCGAACAAATCGCGGAAAAGATTGGCCCCGACGATCACTTCGCCGGTGACGATGCCCAGATATTCGCGAACCGGACGGCCCTCGAGCGTGTTGGTGGTTGTGCTGAACATCGTCTCTCTCCTCGTTGGATTGGCGGACGTCGGTCGATCGGCTTTTAGTCGATCCCGAGCGCCGATTTATACACGTCCAGAATCGCTTCCATTTCCTTGCGGTCGTGCGGCGGCAATTTCCGCAGGCGAACGATCTGGCGCATGATCTTGGGGTCGTAACCCTGTGATTTCGATTCATTATAGGTGTCGCGAATATCGTCGGCGATGCCCTTTTTCTCTTCTTCCAGCCGCTCGATGCGCTCGATGAAAAGACGCAGTTGCTGGTCGGACACGGTGGCTTCGCTCATTTTTAACTCCGCTAAGTCTGGATGGGGTGGCGCGAGAATCGCCTTGGCGTCGCAGTAGCGAGGTCAGGGATTCTTGGCCATGCTTTCTTCCATCCTTGCGAGCTGTTCGGGTGTCGCGGGGGTGTGGTGCTGCGCTTTCCATGTCGCGGTGGACATGCCGTGGACGATCGCGCGGCCAGCCTCCTTGTCCATATCGCCCGCTTCGGCGATCCAGTCGCCAAGGCAGTTGCGGCAGAAACCGGCAAGACCCATCAGGTCGATGTTTGCGGCGTCGCTGCGATGCTGAAGCAAGCGGACGAGGCGACGAAAGGCTGCGGCCGCGACGGCATCGTCCAACGTGTCGAGCGCGTCGTTGGGGGCGGTCTGGTCTTCGCTGCAGGACATCGTGGCTTCTCCGTTCGTCGGCTGGGTGGATGAATAGCTATACGGCGGTTGCGTTGGCGCGATCAACGCGTCATGCCACGCCGAACGTAACGGCAGTTCAACCAGCGGAGCAAATGTGGTCCAGCAATTTACCCCCCGCCAGCGCAAGGTGCGCATCTTGGCGACCCTTGGCCCCGCGAGTGCAACCCCCGAGATGATCGCCGCGCTGCACCGCGCCGGCGCCGACGCCTTTCGCGTCAATATGAGCCATGGCGACCATGCCGGCCACGCCAAGGTAATCGCCGCGATCCGCGCCCTCGAAAAGGGAACCGGCCGCCCGACGACGATCCTCGTCGACCTGCAGGGGCCGAAGCTGCGCGTTGGCGCGTTCAGGGACGGCCCCGTCGAACTGGTGAAGGGCGCGCCCTTCACGCTCGATACCGATACCGCGCCGGGCGACGTGACGCGCGTTCATCTGCCACACCCCGAACTTTTTGCTGCTGCCGAGGCGGGCACGCGCCTGCTGATCGACGATGGCAAGCTGGTGCTGCGGGTTCAGAGCGTCAGCGCCGACCGGATCGAGACGCTGGTCGAGGTCGGCGGCAAGATTTCGGACCGCAAGGGCGTCAATGTCCCCGACGTCGTCGTTCCGCTCGCCGCTTTGACCGAAAAGGACCGCAAGGACCTGACCTTCGCGCTTGAACAACATGTCGACTGGGTCGCGCTGTCGTTCGTTCAGCGGCCCGAAGATGTCGCCGAGGCGCGGCGGTTGATTGGCGGCAAGGCCGCTTTGCTCGTGAAATTCGAAAAGCCCGCCGGCGTCCAGCGGCTTGAGGAGATATTGGAGATCGCCGACGCAGCGATGGTCGCGCGCGGCGACCTCGGCGTCGAATTGCCCCCCGAAGCGGTGCCGCCGCTGCAAAAGCGCATCGTCGCGACCGCGCGGCGCATGGGCAAGCCGGTGGTCGTCGCGACGCAGATGCTCGAATCGATGATCGTCTCGCCATCGCCGACGCGCGCCGAAGTGTCCGACGTCGCGACCGCCATTTACGACGGTGCCGACGCGATCATGCTCTCGGCCGAAACCGCGGCGGGCGCCTGGCCGGTCGAGGCGGTGACGATGATGGACAGCATCGCGCGCTCGGTCGAAAGCGACCCCGACTATTATCGCCGCCTGCATTTCACCGAGACTGCACCCGATGCGACGACCGCCGATGCGCTGGCCGAAGCTGCGGGCACGATCATCCAGACGATTGCCGCCGACGCGATCATCTGTTTCACCGCATCGGGGTCGACCGCGCGCCGGGTTGCGCGCGAGCGGCCGAATGCACCGCTGCTCGTGCTGACGCCAAAGAAAGAGGCGGCGCGGCGCATGGGGCTGTTGTGGGGTGCGCACGCGGTGCCGACCAAGGATATCGGCAGCTTCGAAGAAATGATCGCCAAGGGCAAGCGCATGGCGCTGCGCCACGGGATCGGCCGCGCGGGTGCCAAGCTGGTGATGACGGCGGGGGTTCCCTTTGGCACGCCGGGGTCGACCAACGTGCTCCACGTCGCGACGCTGACCGGGGACGAGCTGCGCGACTACGCGGATTGACTCAGTCTGGCACAAGAGTTTCCGCCCGATTCAGAAAATTTTCGAGGTGATTCAGAACGGGACGTTGAAAAATGGTAAATGCTCTTTGCACCATTGACGCAGGGCGGCATAGTTGGTGGATGTAGTGCGTCGGATCCGCATGGGGGGATCGGCATCAAAAGTCCGGAGGTCCATTCCGCGTGTCCGCACCGTTTCGTTTTCCGCGCTTTTTCGTAACGAGCCCGGCGCCTTGCCCCTATCTGGCGGGCAAGACCGAGCGTAAGGTTTTTACGGAGCTTAGCGGGAATAATGCGAACGAACTGAACGACGCGCTGGGCCGTATCGGGTTCCGGCGCAGCCAGTCGGTCGCCTATCGCCCGAGCTGCGCCGATTGTTCGGCCTGTGTGTCGGTGCGCGTCTGCGCGAATGAATTCACCCCCAGCAATTCGCAGAAGCGCAACCTGCGCCGCAACGGCGACCTCGTCGCCACCGCCTGCAAGCCCTGGGCCACCGAAGAACAATATGCGCTGCTGCGTTCCTACCTCGGTTCACGCCATCCGAATGGCGGCATGGCCGATATGGACGAGCAGGATTTCGGCGACATGGTCGAACAGACCCCGGTCGACAGCTACATGATCGAATATCGTGAACCGACGGCGGACGGCAGCAAGGGGCGGCTGATCGGTTGCTGCCTGACCGATCGGCAGGGCGACGGCTTGTCGATGATCTACAGCTTCTTCGACGCCCACCACCCGCTGCGCGAAGGGCTGGGCACCTATATCATCGCAGACCATGTGCTGCGCGCCGCCAAGGCGGGGTTGCCCTATGTTTATCTGGGCTATTGGATCGAAGGATCGACGCGCATGGCGTATAAGGCGCGCTTCCGTCCGATCGAGCGCCTTGGTCCCGACGGCTGGTCGCGTTTCGAGCCGACCGCGTCCGATCGCGTCGCGGCGATATTCGAACTCGCCTGAGGCGCGATGGCTTGCCCGTTGACGCGGATGCTTTTCCATTTCATTGAATGCGAAGGGGATTTTCGAGGCGGGGAATGAAGGAGACGACCTTGTCCTGTGATCCCATCGCCACGAAGCTTCTGTTTTCAGCCATCGCGACCAGCCTTGCCCTCGGTGCCGTGCCGTTGGCGGCGCAGCCACAAGGCGGCACGGGAACGCGCGATGGCGCCGCGGTCCATGGGGTCGAGCAGGCGCACCGGATCGATTGCGAAGGTCGTACCGCCGAAGTGTCCGGATCGGACAATCGCATCGATTTCGTCGGTGATTGCCCCGGGCTGACGGTCAACGGCGTCGACAACCAGATCAGCATCATCCTGCGTCCCGGCGCTCCACTCCGCGTTTCGGGCGTCGACAATGTCGTGACCTGGCGCGTGGCCGGAAAAGGCAAACCGCGCGTGTCGGTCCAGGGCGTCGACAACCAGGTACGGCCGTCGCGCTGAGGCGCATGAAATCAAAGCGCCCGAGCAACGCGAATCCCATCTGTTGCGAACGTCTCGCAGGAACTGGAATCTCGACCTCGCCAGTTGACCTTGCCCCGCTTTCAAGGGCATAGCTCTTCGCCCAGGACATAAGTCCGGGTCGCATCCATTGTGATCTCGCCGGGGGGCTGGCGAAGGGGGGATAGGGATGCCTAAGTGCAATCTTTTCAGTGTCATGGCCGCCGCGTTGGCTGACGGCCGCTGCAATCGGCGTGCGCCCGCATGAGCGAGCCGGTCAAGGTCGCGATCATCGGTTCGGGTCCAGCGGGGCTGAGCGCTGCTTCGCGCGCGGCGCAGCTCGGGCTCAGCCATGTGCTGCTCGAAAAGACCGATCATCTGTCGGACACCATCTATAAATATCAAAAGGGCAAGCATGTCATGGCGACGCCCAATCGCCTCGACCTGCGCTCCGACTGCCGTTTCGACGAGGGCGCGCGCGAAACGATCCTTGGCATTTGGGACGAGGATGCCGCGGCCAACAAGATCAGCGTCGCCTATCATGCCGAAGTCGTCGAGGTGACGGGCGAAAAGGGCGCGTTCCAGATCAAGACCGCGAAGGGCGACACCATCGTCGCCGAACATATCGTGCTCGCGATCGGGACGCAGGGAAATCCGAACCGGATGCGCTGCCCCGGCAACGATTTGCCGCACATCATCTATACCGTCGACGACCCCGAAGATTTCAAGGACAAGCATATCACCGTCGTCGGATCGGGCGACGCGGGGATCGAAAATGCCCTCGGCGTCGCCGAAGAGGCGCTTGAAAACACGGTCACCATCCTGAACCGATCAAAGGATTTCGCGCGCGCCAAGCCGAAGAATGTCTCCGACATGATGGAGGCCGGCGAAAACGGCTTTATGAGTATCCGCACCGAGACCCAGCCCAAGCTGGTCGAACCCGGCTGGCTGACGCTCGAAACCCCGACCGGTGACGAAAAGATCGAATGCGACGTCATCGTCGCCCGCCTCGGCTCGGTCGCGCCGCGCGCCTTCGTCGAATCGATGGGGATCGAGTTCACCGGCCCTGACCGCGAAGCCTTTCCGAAACTGTCGCCGACGTTCGAGACGACGGTTCCCGGCATCTATGTCATCGGTGCGCTCGCGGGTTACCCGCTGATCAAGCATTGCATGAATCAGGGCTATGACGTCGTCGAGTTCATCAATGGCAATGGCGCGCTGACCCCTGCCGATGAAAAGGATCTGGCGGCGATTTTCGCGGGCCTGCCGCAGCAGAAGACGGTCAGCGAATGGCTGGAATTCCTGCGCACGCGCATCCGCATCTTCGCCGATGTCTCGCCGCTCCAGATGCGCGAATTCATGCTCGATTCGAAGGTTGCTTTTTACCGCACCGGCGACGTGGTGTTCGAAAAGGACGAGCCGGGATCATCGCTCTTCGCGATCGCCGACGGACAGGCGCTGGTCGAAGTCGCGCCCGGCGTGACCGTGCCGATCGAGGAAGGCTCGATCTTCGGCGAAGTCGGCCTGATTTCTGGGCGCAAGCGCGGCGCGACGATCCGCGCCGGTGCCGACAGCATTTTCGTCGAAGTGTCGCGCACCGCCGCGCTGAAGCTGATGGGATCGGTTCCGGGCGCCAAGCGTGTGATCAACCGCATCTCGCTCGAACGCCAGCTGCTTCAGATTTTCAAGGGCGGCCTGACCGTCGAAGATTTGGCGCCGGTCGTCGACGATGCCGAAGTGATCCGCGTTCCCGCGGGCAAGGTCGTGCTTCAGGAAGGCGATGAAGGCGATGACGTCTTTGTCATCCGGTCAGGATCGATGGTCGTCGAAAAGGATATCGGCGGCAAGCCCATCTTCCTGCGCTATCTGCCCGCCGGCAGCTATTTCGGCGAAATGGCGGTGCTCAGCGGCGCGCCCCGCAACGCCACGGTCAAAGCCGCGGTCGGCAGTGAGGTGATCAAGCTGACCGGCGCCGGTTTCAAGGCGATGCTCGACGCGCGGCCGCAAGTGCGTGAGGCGACCGAAAAAGCCGTCGCCGAACGCGCGCAGATGAACAGCTTCATCGAATCGCGCAAGGCGAGCTATTCGAGCGCGGTCGATCTCTACTCGGACACAGCGACCTTCATCATGAAGGAAGGGCTGGGTGAGGCGACCGACGCGCTGCTGATCGACGAAAATCTCTGCGTCGGTTGCGACAATTGCGAAAAGGCGTGCGCCGACAGCCATGAAGGCCTGTCGCGGCTCGACCGCGAGGCGGGCAAGACTTTCGCGCATCTCCATGTGCCCACCAGCTGCCGTCACTGCGAGCATCCGCACTGCATGGCCGATTGCCCGCCCAATGTGATCCACCGCGGCCCCGACGGCGAAGTGTTCATGGAGGACGGGTGCATCGGCTGCGGCAACTGCATGCGCAACTGCCCCTATGGCGTGATCCGCATGGAGGCCGCGCCGCCGCAAAAGCCCAGCCTGCTGCGCTGGCTGCTCACCGGCTTTGGCCCCGGGCCCGGCGAACCCTCGCCCAAATGGACCAAGGCGAATATGCCAGAGGGCAAGAAGCCCAAGAAAATCGCGGTGAAGTGCGACATGTGCAAGGGCATTTCGGGCGGTCCCGCCTGCGTGCGCGCGTGCCCGACCGGCGCCGCGATCCGTGTCTCGCCTGAAGAATTTCTGTCGATCGCGCGGCTCGAAGAGGATGCCGGCTGATGGCAAGCCTCTTTTCACGCAGCCGCAACAAGGCGACCCAGACCGAGCGTATTCGCGAGCGGCGCCACGAAGGCTTTCTGCGCCACGCGGATTTCCGCTGGGCAAAGGTTTCGGGCGGGCTCTGCCTGCTCATCATCGTCAGCTATGCGCTGGTCGATGTCACCCCGCGGCACAATGGCGGCAGCTGGTATGGCTATACGCTCGGCACCATCGGCGCCGGGCTGATCCTCTGGCTCACTGCATTGGGCTATCGCAAGCGCAAGATGACGAGCACCGCCTGGTCGCTGAAGGCGTGGACCTCGGCACATGTCTATCTCGGGCTCAGCCTGATCGTGATCGGCACCTGGCACACCGGATTCCAGCTCGGCTGGAACGTCCACACGCTCGCATGGGCGCTGATGATGGTGGTGATCCTCTCGGGGCTCTACGGCGTCATCGCTTATTCGACCTTGCCCAAGGCGCTGTCGAACAACCGCGACGAAATGACGCAGATGCAGATGCTCGAGGCGATCCGCGCTTTCGACCGGCAATTGCACGCGGCGGCGCAGCCGCTGACGCCCGAGGATACCGCGCCGGTACTCGCGGCGCTGGAGGAAGACCCGTTCGCGGGCGGCGTCCGCGCGCGCTTGTCGGGACGTTACCCTGGGTGCGCGACCGCCGCCGCGCTCCGCATCCTGTCGACCTCGCGCAGCAGCGATGCCGAGGCGCGCGAAAAGGTCGTCGGGCTGTTGTCGCAAAAGGAAGCGGCGCTGACGCGGCTGCGCAAGCATCTGCGCATTCGCGGCCTGCTCGAAATCTGGCTCTATGTGCATGTGCCGCTGACCTTCGCGCTGATCGCGGCGCTGTCGGCGCATATCATCAGCGTCTTTTTCTACTGGTAAGGCGGGGAGGGGAAATATGAGCTTCATCCTGCGCCGCATTTCGACGACGAAAACCGGCAAGCAAATCATCCGCGATCAGGCGCTGCCCGGCGATGTGATCACGCTGGGCCGCGACGCCAGCAATATCATCCATATCGCCGATCTGGCGGTGAACCCGCAGCATGCGACGATCACCAGCAAGGACGGGCGCCATGTCCGCGTCGCGGCGCAGGAGGGGCTGGGGTTCGACCTCAACGGCCGCACCCATGACGTCGCCGACATCGACAGCGCGGCGGGCGGCGAGCTACGCTTTGGCGGCCACCGGCTGACCATCGCGCGCGAGAGCGACAATATCATCCTGCTCGTCGAGCGGATCGACGATGTCTCGCAGTCGTCAAAGGATGTCGACGAGGTAAAGGCCTTCTCGCTGCAGGGCGTGATGATCGGCAAGCGCCTCGGCGCATGGGCGTTCGGCCTGCTGATGCTGCTCGCCTTCCTGATCGGGCCGATCTGGGCGTGGCACAGCTATAAAAATGTCGACGAGCGCCCCGAGGGCTATCATGCCGACAGCGCGTGGCTTTCGGGCGATTTGTCGAGTGCGCACGCCAGCCTGAAGAATGACTGCCAGTCGTGCCATGTCGAACCCTTTGTGGCGGTGACCGACAAGGCTTGCGTGAGCTGCCACACCGGCGAGCATAAGGCGATGAGCATGGCGCATGCCAATGCGCCGACCGCGATGCTGCTCGCCGCGCGGCATCCGCCGGGGGTAGGCGAGCGGATATTGGAGGGCTTCGCCAAGACCTTCAACAGGCCGCAAGGGCGCTGCGTCGATTGTCATACCGAGCATGAGGGCGCGGGGCCAATGCCCGCGACGCCGCAGAAATTCTGCGCTGACTGTCATGACGGCATGGCGGCTCGGCTCAAGACCGCGGGGCATCCCACCCAGCTCGCCGACGCTGCCGACTTTGGCACGGGCCATCCCGAATTCCGCCCGCTCGTCCGCGCGGCGCCCGGCGCCAAGCCGACGCGCGCGATGCCGGGCAAAGACGTGCGCGATTTCGGTGGCCTGAAATTCCCACACGACATGCATTTGCAGGCGACTGGCGGGGTCGCGCGCATGGCGGCGAGTTTCCGCGGCCGTTATGATTTCGGGAAAAAGCTCGAGTGCAGCAATTGCCACAAGCCCGAGGCCGACGGGGTGCGGATCAAGCCGGTCGAGATGCAACGCGACTGCGCGATGTGCCACAGTCTTGCCTTCGAAACCGTCGGCGGCGTGACGCGGACCTTGCGCCATGGCGAGCCCGATCAGGTCGTCGCCGACCTCACCGCCTATTATCGCTCGACCCCGCCGACGCGGCCGCTCCAGCTTGGCGGCATGGAACGGCGGCGCCCCGGCGCCTATGCCGAGGGGCAGGTGTATAACATCTATTTCCGCGAGGTTGCGGTCCGCCCGAACCGCGCTCAGGATGCCGTTCGCGCGGTCTTCTCGAAGGGCGGTGCCTGTTACGACTGCCACACCGTCGTCGCGCCGCAGGCGGGGAACGGCTGGCGCGTGACGCCGGTGAGCCAGACCCAGCGCTTCCTGCAAAAGGGCTGGTTCGACCATGACGCGCATAGGGAAACCGAATGCGCCGACTGCCACACCAGCGCGGTCGCCTCAAAGCAATCGAGCGACCTGCTCGTGCCCGGGCTGCGCCAGTGCCGCGATTGTCATGTCGGCGAAACCGGGGCGCGGCTGGTCAAGGTCCAAACTGCAACCGAATCGCCGTGCGCCATGTGCCACGAATATCATTCGGACGGGGGCAAGCCGTGGATGCCGTCGCGCCAGCGCAAGAAGAATGTGACCGCAATCACAGATCGTCCATCGCGCGGTGCTTATGATGTGAGCCTGATCACAGGTCCTGAACGGCAGGGGCTTTATGACGTGACGTGGCGCGCACCGGCGCTGCACGGCGCGAGGCGAGGTGGATGATGACAATGGGGCGGCTGGGACGAGGCGGCTGGAGCAGGGGACGCACATGCTGATCGCCCAGATCACCGATTTGCATATCGGGTTCGATCCTGACAATCCGGCGGAATATAATCGCAAGCGGCTCGACGAAGTGCTCGACGTGCTGATTGACGGGCCGAACCGTCCCGACCTTTTGCTCGCGACCGGCGACATCAGCGATCGCGGCGACCCCGACAGCTATCGCCGTCTTGCGACCGCTTTTTCGCGATGCCCCTTTCCAGTGTGGCCGAGCGTCGGCAACCACGACCTGCGTGACAATTTTCATGAGCGTTTCCCGGGTTTCGACGACGGCAGTGGCTTCGTTCAATATGCAATCGAGCTTCCCGAACTCCGGCTGGTGACGATCGACACGCTCGAGGAAGGGCGCCACGGCGGCGCTTTCTGCGACATACGCGCCGCCTGGCTCGACGCCGAGCTGGCGAAAGCCCCTGACAAGCCGACCTATATCGTCATGCACCATCCGCCGATCGAAAGCGGGATCGAGTGGATGAACACCCACGCCGACGAACCATGGGTTGCGACGTTCACCAACGTCGTGCGCCGCCACGATCAGGTGCGCGGGCTGATCTGCGGCCACCTTCACCGCAGCGTCACCGTGGCGTGGGAAGGTCGCACCATCGCCATCTGTTCGTCAACCGCGCCGCAAGTCGCGCTCGATCTGCGTCCGATCGACGAGAACCGCCCCGACGACCGTCCGATGATCGTCGCCGAAGACCCCGCCTATGCGCTCCACCGCTGGAACGGGCGCGAACTGGTCAGCTTTTACGACCATGCCGGCGCGCACACAATGCTCGCCAAATATGATGCGAATTTGCAATCGCTGGTGCGCGAGTTGAAAGCCGAGCGGCCGGGCTAATCGAGGACCAGCTCTTCGGGCCCGGACAGCACATGGCCGAAATGATGGCGCCACAGGTTGGCGCCCAGCGACGCCGACGGATCGAGCGATGACCCGACGCTCAGCCATTGAAGCAAGGTCGGTTGCAGCCCCGCATCGAACAGCATGAAGCCCGCAGCGAGGCAGCAGGTATCGGCCTGCACGCCGCACACCAGCACCCGGTCGACCCCCAGCGATTTCAGATAGTCGATCGCCGCGACCGGCGGCAGATAGCCATGCTTGATGAAAATATGGTCGGCCGGAACAAGGCTGTCGTCATGCGCGCCGGGCTTCCAGCCAAGCTGGCGCTCGAAGGGCGTAACTGACTCATCATGACGCTCGACGGTGGCGATCGTCGGCAAGCGCCGACTGAGTTCGGTTATCGCCGCGATGGTAGGGGCAGGGACCGCAAAACTCGGCTGTACGTCGACGACGAGCAGCGCCTGTTTGGGAGCGGCCATAGCGCCTAATAACCCAGCGTCAGGTCGACCTGCGGCGCGACCGCCTCGCCCTTCTTCCAGCGATCCAGATTTTCCAGAAAACGCTCGGCCGATCGCACGAACATCTTGTCCTGCGCGCGGCCCGACAGGTGCATTGTGATATGGGCGTTGTCGAGGCTCCACAGCGGGGCGTCGGCGGGCAGCGGCTCGGGGGTCGTGACGTCGAGGAAGGCGGCTGCGATGCTCTGGCTATCGAGCGCGGCGACCAGCGCATCCTGATCGACGACCGCGCCGCGCGCGATATTGATGAGCGTCGCCGTGGGCTTCATCGCCGCGAGTTCGGCGGCGCCGATCATCCCGTCGGTTTCAGGAGTCGCAGGGACCGCGAGGATCACCCAGTCGAAATCGCCCAGCTTCTCGCGCCACTGATCGGGAGTCAGCGTGTTCGGGCCGGGCGATCGGCGGACGACGGTGACGTCGACGGCAAAGGCCTTGAGCCTCTCTTCGACCAGTTTGCCAATCGCGCCATAGCCGAGCAGCAACGCCTTCGATCCGAACAATTCGACCTTGCCCGGCGATTCCATCAGCCATTCGCGGCGCTCCTGTGCACGCACGACTTCGCGATAGCCCTTGGCGACGGTCAGCATTCCCATCACGACATATTCGGCGATCGTGACCGCGTTGATCCCCGCGCCGTTGGTCACCACCGTTCCCCGTTCGCGGAGAAGGTCCAGCGGCAGGCCATCGACCCCGGCGTAGATGGAGTTCAGCCATTTCAGGTTCGTCGCGGCGGAGATGACCGCCGCCATGTCCCTTTTGTCGTACATGTCGAACCAGCCGATCTCGGCCGTCGGCGAGAGCGCCATCGCTTCCTCCTTCGACATGAAGAAACGCGGTTCGACCCAGTCGGGGAGGCGGCTTTCGACGAGCGGGCGGATCAAGCCCGAAAGGACGGTGGCGGTCTTGGTCATATTCAATCCTTTTGATCCTCCCCATCGACTTGCGATGGGGAGGTGGCATCGCGAAGCGATGACGGAGGGGCCTTGCCGAACTGTAACAGGCGATTTTCGATCAGTGCTACTATTGTTTCTGCCACGGTTCCCGGGCTGTTCAATATGTCGCGGGCAGGCACGCGCAGCGTATCGACGCGATGCGCTTTCAGTCATGCGTCGCGGCGGTCATCCTGAACCGGCCGGTCGCCCATAATGTGGGAAACGCCATCAACCTCGATCGCGAGATTGGCGCGCGCGCAGAAGAAATCGAGGCAATAGGTTCCAGCAGGATGTTGCTTGCGGAACTTGTGACCGGCCGGGGAGGTGCGGAGGATTTGCCAAAGCATGGCTTCCGGCAGGCTGAGCTCCCGGCGGAAGCGTTTGGCGCGGCGCACTGAGGCTGCGGGTTTGTCCGGACGCATCGTCATGGCCCCTCCACCCCTCGCTACGCGAGCGGTCCCTCCCATCATAAGACGATGGGGAGGATTGTCATGCGTCCAGCCGCCAGTCCCAGCCGAGCGGATCGCCGTCCATCACCTCGACCCCTGCCGCGATGAGTTCGTCGCGTAGAGCATCGGAGGCAGCGAAGTCCTTGGCGGCCCGCGCCTCCTTGCGACGGACGAGCGCGGCTTCGATATCCTCTTCGCTGATCGTCGCGGCTTTGGGACGCAGGCGCAGGTCGGCGCGGGAGATGGAAAGCAACTCGAGCCCCAGCACCGCATCCATCGCGGCGAGCGCAGCGCGCTTTTGCCCGGCGTCGATCTTCTTCATCGCCGCCGCTTCTTCGATCAGCGTCAGCCCGACGGCCGTTCCCAGATCGTCCGACATGGCGGCGTCGAATTTCGTCAGCAGGTCGGTCAGGCGCCGGTCGGAAACCTCGATCTCTTCGGCGTCGCGAACCGGTGCCGCCGCCATCACCAGCCGCTTCAGCCGCGTGAGCGCCGCGCCCAGACCTTCCCAGGAAAACTCCAACTCGCTGCGATAATGCGCCTGCAGGCACATCAGGCGATAGGCGAGGGGATGATAACCCCGGTCGGCGAGCAGTTGGAGCCGCAGAAATTCACCCGACGATTTCGACATTTTGCCGCCGCGATCGATCAGGAAATTATTGTGCATCCACAGGCGCGCGCCCGAATGTTCGGCATGGTCGAGCCCGCCGCAACCGCGGAACGCCTGATTCTGGGCGATCTCGTTGGGGTGGTGGATTTCGCGATGGTCGATGCCGCCGGTGTGGATGTCGAACGGCATGCCGAGTTCGGCTTCGCCCATGACCGAGCATTCGAGATGCCAGCCGGGTGCGCCGCGACCCCAAGGCGAATCCCACTCCATCTGGCGTGTCTCGCCCGCCGGGGTTTTGCGCCAGATTGCGAAATCGGCCGCGTGACGCTTGCCATCGACCTCCTCGATCCGGCCTTCGCCTTCGTCGGTGACGGCGCGCGCGAGCCGGCCATAATCCGCCACGGTAGAAACGTCGAAATAGAGGCCGCTCTCAAGCTCATAGCAATGCTTGTCGGCGATGCTTTTGGCGAATTCGATCATCCGGGCGACATAGTCGGTCGCGACCGTCCATTTGGCGGGGTCGCGTACGTTCAGCCATTGAAGGTCGCGCTTGAACTCGGCGGTGTAAAAGGCCGCAATATCCCACGCCGACTTGCCTTGCAGCGCGGCCGCCTTTTCCATCTTGTCGTCGCCGGCATCGGCGTCCGACGTCAGGTGCCCGACGTCGGTGATATTGATGATGTGGCGCAGCTTATAGCCTTTGAAGGCCAGCGTGCGGCCCAGCGTGTCGGCAAAGACATAGGCGCGCATATTGCCGATGTGCTGGAAGTTATAGACCGTCGGTCCGCATGAATAGACGCGCGCCTCACCCGCATGGACGGGAACAAAATCCTCAAGACTGCGCGTCAGGCTGTTGAACAGCCGCAGCGGTGTTGCGGAAGCGGAGGCATGGGCGTCGGTCATAGCCTTGCCCATGCCTTGCCGTGCCCGCCTGCGTCAACCGAAACGCGGTTCACTCGGCGGGCGGCGTCCACAGATCGTCGTTGCCCGCGCCGGTCACAGGATCGTCGAGTAGTGGTTCGCCGGTCAGCGGGTCGATGTCGCGCATCGTGATCAGCGGCGTCGGCAGATTATTGCCTTCGGCTTCTTCGCCATCGGGCTCGGACGGATCGTCGACCACATCCTGGACCGGGAAGTTTGTTTCGGGATCAAGCGAGATGGTGGTGCAGGCCCCGCTGAACGCGATCAGACAGCCGTTGAGGGTCGACCGGCGATCGAAATTATTCGCCGTGCCCGAGGGTGCCGCGCCGGAAATGGTTAGAAAGGCCAGTGTGTCGAACCCCGTAACCTGTCCCGATGAGCCCAGCTGGACGCCGTTGATCACGATCCCGGAGGTCGGCCCCGCCGTCACGACATCGAGGCCGCCTGCGCCGAAGGTCAGCCCCCGGCGTTCAGCAAAGGTGGTGCCGGCCCCGCTGTTCTGGACATAGAAGCCCCGGCCCACATCGGCGCTGATGCCGCGTGCGAACAGCGCGCCTTCGTCGCTGGTCACGCCGTCATTCTCGGCCAGCCGCGTGTTGATCGCATCGGTGGTCGTGGCGGCACGGACGTCGGCGATCGCGGCCAGCGTGGCGACGATAATCTCGTCCGAGGCCATGTTGAGCTGTCCGCCCGGTGCGTTGTTGACGCCCGTGAGCCGGACCGTTCCCTGACCCACAATTACCTCCAGCGCCGTGTCGGCGAACAGGTTCAGCGAACTGGCGTCGGACAGATCGCTCAGTTGCACATTGCCGATCACGCGCGCCCTGCCCGGGGTCTCGATCGTCAGCGATCCATTGTTGCCAAGGTTCGACGACGAATTTCCGCCTGTCATCGTGAAACTGTCGATGATGACGTCGGCGTCCACGGGAACGCCCGAGGAGGAGGGAGGCACGACGGGGCCGGAAATTCGGATATCGCTACCGAACAGCAGCGCCATTTCACCGGCGTCGATGTGATAGCCACTCCGCGTGCCCGTACCGCCGATGAAGGTCTGGCGGCCGGCATTGCCGTTGGTCAGTTGCAGCGTTGTGGTCACCCCGGAGGTGCCAGCGCGGCCGTTGGTCCCGATGCTGATATCGGCCGAGGTCAACGCCATGGTGCGGCCGGTCCCCGCCCCTGTCAGGGTCAGCATATTGCCGGCCTGGGCGGTCAGTCCCTGTGTCGCGGTGACGTTGCCCAGCGTCATATCGGTACGCGCCGACAGATCGACGCTGTTCGCGGTCAGTTGCGAGACGCCGACCGCACCATTGGTCGAGGTCAGCGCCGCGCGGCCCGCGACCGTTCCGCTCGTCACTGCGATGTCGCCACCGTTGGTGACGATGGCATCTCCGGTGGCGGCGTTGATCTGGCTGAAGACCAGATTTCCGCTGCCGCCGCCGATCTGGACGCTTTGGCCATTCGCATTGACGGGGCCGGCTGAGGTCAGGCTGCCGACCGAAATTGCGCCGCCGGCGCTGTTGAGGCGGGTGGTGCCACCGCTTGCGACGGTTCCGGCCGTCACGCCATTCGCGCCGTCGATGTCGATGTTACGTCCGGCGGTCATGGCGGCGGTGGCTGACACTGCGGCGGTCGAAGCGACAATGATGTCGTTGAATGCGTTCAGATTACCCAGCGTCGTGGCGCCGCCTTGTGTGCGGATGCTGCTATCGGCGTCGGTCGCACTTCCAACGGTAAAGCCGCTACCGGACAAATAGCTGAGGGTACGGGTGCTGACGCCTGCGCCTGTCGTGGTGACATTTTGCGCGGTGATCGCGCCGGGAGCGCGAATCTCTGCGTCGTCGCCTGCCGTAAAGTCCGACAGGTTCGCCGTGGTTCCGGCCAGGATCAGCACATCCTCACCCGCGGACCCGCCGTTGACCGTGGCCGCCTGACCGGCATTGACGCCGACCATGCGCCCGGCACTCGCGCCGGTGAGGAGGGCATTGCCCGCCGCATCGACGAACAAATTGCCTTCGGCCGCCACGCCATTGGGATCGACCCAGCCGCCATCGGCGGCCACCGATGTTGCGATCGTGATATTGCCCGCTGACCTCAGCAGGACATTGCCGCCCGACGCAATGATGTTGCCGGTAATTCCCTCCGCGCCGGGCGCGGTGCCCGATGCGGTCAGGAAAACGCTGCCGCCCGCGCCGATGCTGTTGAAGGCGATCGACTGACCATCGACCGCGACAAAGCCGCCCGCGGTCGAATTGCCCAGGTCGACTGCGCCCGGCGAACTGACGACGATGTCGCCGCCGGTGATGATCGAATTGAGCCCGGTGCGGAAGCTGCCGGCCGTGGCGCTGAAGTCGTTGCCCGCTTCGGCATGTTCGACGCTCGCGGCGCCCGTGCTGTTGATGACGATATTGGTGCCGTCCAGCCGATCGACGCTGATCGTGCCATTGGGGCCGGTGGCGGTGAGCGACAGGGTCGATGCGGAGCCGAACAGGCTTCCCGCCGCGCCGCTGATGCTGGTTCCCGCGCTGATCAAAAGCTCGTCGCCGGCGTCGATCGTTGGCGCGGTTCCGCTGCGCTGATCGTGGCGAATATCGATCTGGTCCCCGGCATTCATGGCAAGGCCGGTTCCGGATCTGACGGCGCCAGCGCCCTGCGCATACACGCCGATCGAGCCGTCGGTCGTCAGCGCCATATTGGCGGTGGTTGCGATCGTGCCGCCCGCGGCGGACAGGAAAATACCCGCCGTCGCAGTGCCGGTGTCGTTGTTGGTGGGGGGGGCGATGCCGGTCGCGGTCGCATTCAGACTGGCCATGCTGATGTTGCCACCGGCGCGCAGTTCGATGCGGCCCGCATTGTCGCCGCTGGCGTTGATATTGGTGTCGCCCAGGATGATTTGTCCGGTCGTGGCCTCGATCACCACGCGGCCGCCCGTCGTGGGCGTCGTGGTTCCAGCGCCGCCGGGCGTGCCTGCACCGCCGCCGCCGGTGCCTCCGGCGCCGGAATCGGCGCTGGCGTCGATATCGACGGCAGAGCCGTTCGAAGTGATCGTGCCGCCATTGGTTCGCAGCAGGATCGTTCCGCCTTGCCCTGTTCCGGCATTTCCTCCGGAACCACCGGTTCCGCCCGCGCTTTCATTGCCGGCGCCGTCGCCGCCGTCGCCGCCCGTGCCGCCGCTGCTGAGCAGAACGGGAGCGCTGACGTTGGTGGACAGGAGCGTGACGGTCGCGCCATTGTCGGCACCGATTTCCAGCGTGCCGCCCTGGCCATTGCCGCCAAGGCCACCGGAGGGTGCGACCGCAAGGGTTGCAAAGGGAGAGAGGCCGCCCTGGCCGCCCGCGCCACCAATTGCATTGGCGATAAAGCTCACCTGTTCCATCGTGACATTGCCGTTGGCGCCATCGGCGCGCGCGCGCGCGGTACCGCCGACGGCATTGCCGCCATTGCCGCCGTTGCCGTCGCGGCCGTCGCCGCCGACGCCGCCCTGCGCCCCGGCATCGAGCGTAACGGGGAGCGCCCCGGCATCGAAATTATTGACGACCGCCTGCGCGGTGCCGCCGGTTGCATTGCCGCCGTTGCCGCCGACATTATGCGCCCCGCCGTCGCCGCCGACGCCGCGCGCGATACTCGCCGTAAGGTCGGTGATATTTGCTGCGGCCGCCAGGCTGACGGTTGCAGTGCCGCCCTGACCATTGCCGCCTTGTCCACCCGTCCCAATGCCCGTTGCCGCGGTCATGCCAAAGAAATTGGCGTCGCCGCCATTGCCGCCGACGCCCGTCGCATCGGCGACCATATTGCTGGAGGAAACCGTTCCGCTGATCAGGTTGATCGTTGCGGCGCCGCCGGTGCCATTGCCGCCGTCGCCGGTCACACCCGGCGTACCGCCTGTGCTGGAGAAGGAGAGAAAGTCGCCGCCAGCGCCGCCTGAGCCGATCGCCGATGCGCCGATCGCGCTCGCATTGACCACTGCCGAACCGTCGATCGTGATCGTCGCGGTGCCGCCCTGACCGGCGCCGCCTCGACCGCCCGCGACCGGATTGAGCGGGTCGAAGTCATTGCCGCTCACGCCAAAACCGCCGGTGCCGTTCGCCGATGCCGAGATATCGGCCGTCGTGATCGTCCCGCCCAGCAAGTTGATCGTTGCGATTCCCCCGATGCCGTCCCCCGACTGGCCTGCGGCGGCATCGCCCAAGCCGTTGGCGCTGACCGTCAGGTCGGTGATGGATATTTCGCCGCCGGTCTGCGTGAAGGTCGCCGTGCCGCCCCGGCCCGTGCTGCTTCCCGTCGCGCCGCCCTCGCCGTCGGCGGACAGCCGGATGGCACCGCCGGTCAGCGAGCCGCCCTGTATGTCGATCGTTATGATGCCACCCCGACCGTTTCCGGCAGGATCGGGAAATGTGCCGGGGGGAACTTCGGCAATGACGTGGGATTCGCCGTTGGCGAATGCCGTGAGTTCGCCGAGGCTGATGGCGCTGCTGTTCGACGCGTCCGCAACGGTGCGGACAAGAATCGATCCGCCGGTGCCGGTTATGATACCCGCCCCGGGAGCGGTGGCCCCGCCCGAAACGCCACCAGCCGACAGATTATTGTTCGCCGGAAGATTGATCGTCCCTGCATCGGCGATCAAGCTGATTGATCCGCCCGTGGCCGCGCTTCCGGTGGCGCTGACCCCTGTCACGGCACTGGCATCGAAGCTGTTCCCGGCGCTTCCTGTCCCGGAAATCTGTCCGCTGTTGGACGCAATCAGGTTGATATTTCCGCCCAGTGCCGCGTCGTTGGTGCCACTGACATTGACGACCGACGCGCTGGCATCGACTCGGAAATTGTCGGCACTGATCGTGCCGCCATCGGCGATGAAATCGACATTGCCGCCGGTTCCGCTGCCCGCGCTCTCAGCGATAGTCGGCGACGAACTTCCGCCTCTGGCCTGAACATTAATCGCGGATGCCGTGCTGATGGCCCCTCCGGATGTCGCGCTGACCGTAACAAGCCCTCCGGTGCCGCTGCCGAAACGCTCGCCGAGCAAACCCTCTGCGGTAACCGACAGGTCGATGTTGCCGTTGGCCGTGAGGGTCGATCCGTTGGCGGCGCTCAGTATGACATCGCCGCCGCGCGCATTCCCCGATTGTCCGGTCGTGCCGCTAAGGCTGAAGCCGACCCCGCCTTGCGCGTTGGCATTGAGCGCCAACTGATTTGCCTGCAAGGTGACGCCGCCCGCAACGGTCAGCGTAGCGGTTCCGCCCCGCGCGTCGCCGCCGGTGGCATTTTCGCTGTTGGTGGCATCGCCGCCCAATCCGCTGGCATCCATGGTGAGAAGACCCAGCGACGCTGTCGCGCTACTGTTCACATCGATGATCAGTTCGGCGCGCCCTCCGGTTCCGTCGCCGCCGTTTTGGGCGTCCATCGGGCCGCTGGATCCCCCGCCATTGCCTTGAGCGACAAGCGAGGTGTTCGGGAGTGTGAACGATGTGTTCGTCCCGCTGATTTCGATACGTGCCGTGCCGCCCGTCCCATTGCCGGACTGAAGCGGCCCGAATCCTCCGCTGCCATTCGCGCTGAGCGACACATTGTTGGATGCGCTGAAGTTCGCGCCATTGGCGACGGTCAGCACGGCCGTGCCGCCCTGCGCATCGCCGCCGACCGGGACAGAGATATTATTGGGTCCAGATGCGGAAGCGTCGATGGTAACGACGTTTGTGCTCAATGTGGACCCGGCATTGCTGACCGAAATGCTGGCATTGCCGCCGCGTGCGTTTCCGGCCAGACCATTGGTTCCGATATCGGCTCCCGCGCTCGCGGATATCGATATGACCGGGGATATGACGCTGCCGCCGGTAATCGTCAGGCTGGCGTTCCCGCCCACACTGTCGCCGGTCGCGGTGGCGGCTTGGCTGAGCGATGTGATCTGCAAAAAATTGCCGGTCGACAGCGTTCCGCCGCTGACATTGACGGCAACATTGCCTGCCGTGCCAGCGACCCCGTTCGACCGGATCGTCAGATTGCCCGTCGCGCCGCCCTGCTGACCTGCGCCGATGTTGAGCGAGGCGCCGGCATCGCCGCTGAAAACCGCGTCTCCTTCGACGAAGATTTGTCCGGCCGACGACAGCGGTGACGGCGATGCCGGGATCTGTTGCAGCGCCTCCGCCGCAAAAGTTCCGGTGGCATTGGCCGCTGTGCTGCTGCGGAACAGCGTGTCATTGACGATTATGTTGGCGGCCGTCCCGTTGACCGGGGCAAAATTCTGCTCGCCTTCGGTAATATTATAGCCCGCCGACAGGCGCACCGCGCCATCGGGATCGGTCTGCGCCGACAGGGCGTCGTCATAACCGATCGCGCCCGATATCAGCATCGTAATGGCGTCATTTTTGGGAATAGCGACCATATAGATGCGGTTTTGGTCGTTATCGCCCTGCTGATGCGCGGGGCCGGTCGTGGTGCCGGTGTGGGTGATGACATTGCCGCCCTCGGCACCCACCGTGATATTGATATTGAAGAGCCCGCTGACATTGCCGATCCGGATGTCCGCCTGTTCGGCAGCGACATAGGCGGCCGACCCGTCGACCCGGACATTGCCGGCCTGAACGACGCGCGGTGCGACCAGCGCGACATAGCTGCTGCCCGGGTTGAAAGTGGTGTTCGCGTTGATGGTGCCATTGACGGTTACGGCCGACGTGCCGGTTGCGCCGCGAAAGCGGATCGTGCGATCGGGGCCGAACAGCCCGCCGGTCGTGTCGATGTCGTTGGTGGTCAGCACAAGGCTGCCGACATTGATGACGCCGGTGCTGCCGATCAGCACGCCGCCGGCGTTATAGAACCATATATTGCCGGTTTGCCCGGCCGAAGGATTGGTGTCGAAGCTGTTGACGGTGCCGTTCAGCGCGATCTCCCGGCTCAGCGATCCGCCGCCGCTGTTCACGAAGCGGTTGAGAACGGTGTAATCGCCCGAGCCCGAAAAATTCCAGTTTTCCCCGGCCGGCAGAAAGTCGATCGCGCCGCCGGTCGGCGCCGAATCATTGGGGATCCAGTTGATGATCGTCTCGGGCGCCGTGACATTCACCGTCGTCGTGTTGCCGCCCGGGTTGGGCTCGACCGTGACGCCCGGGGTCGGAATATGGACCCCGTTGACCTGCGCCAGCGCGGGGCCGCCAAAGGCGAGGGCGATCAGTCCCGCCGCAATCGCACAGCTATCGAGCAGGCGCCCTTTGCCGTTGCGGTTCGATGTGGAGGTTGCAGTGGCACGCATGACAGTCGTCCTCGATGCAAAATTCATGGATCAGCGTGCCCGCACGCCGAACTGGGTCGTAAAGGAAAGCAACAGCCGCGGGTCGGGCCTTTCGGTCAGAAAGCCCGCGCGGTTGAGTGGAACCGCCAGCGTTAAATCGACCCGCCCCAGATCGCCATAGGCGGCACGGATGCCGCCGCCGGCCGAATAGAGCTTCTGCGGATCGAGGCCGTTGAATGCCTTGTCCTCGTTCCACACCCACGCCGCGTCGAAAAAGACGAAGGGCTGGAAGACGAAGCTTTTGGTGTTCGCAGGAACGAAGGAACCGTAACGCGCCTCCAGCGCCACCGCAGCGCCGCTGTCACCGATCACCGTACCGGCGTCGAAGCCGCGCCCGATGGTGAAATTGCCGCCCGAAAATTCCTCATAGGCGAGCAGCGGGTCGCTCGCCCACTGCGCGCGCGGCGCCACCGACAGGGTGAAGTCGGGAACGGGCCGCCATTCAGCCTGCGCATTGGCGCGGATCAGAAAGGCGTCGGGCTTGCCTTCGATGCGGGTCAGCGGGACGACTCCGGGCCGGAAACAGGCCGCGCCGCCCGGGCCGCAATCGTCGCTGGCGCCTAGGAAGCTCAAACCCTGTCGCGCCTCGATCGATGTGGCGAGCGACCAGCGCGGTTCGGCGGGGCTATAGCCGCTGCGCCCGGCGATCGATGCAGGATCGATCCAGCCCGCGTCGGCGCGCAGGTTGATGACGCGCAGGCGGTCGCGGTTGAGGTCCAGACTGCCCAGCGCAATATCCTGATCGATGATGTCGAGCCCGCCGCCAAGGGTAAGGCGCTGCGCCTGCGCCAATATGAGCGGATAGGATGCGAACAGGCTGATGATCTGGGTATCCGATTTCAGCGGCAGTCCGGCGATGTCGGGGCGCGTCCAGGCATAGGTATAGCCCGCGCCCAGCCGCAGACCGTTGCCGCCAACGCGGAATTCATGCGCGGCCTGAACGACCTGCTGTTCGTCGATGTCGGCGGTCGAAAAGACGCTGAGTGTCGTGAGATCGCCCATGCCGGTCAGCCCGGCGAAGCGCGCGCGGGCGACCCCGCCCCAGCGACCCACGTCGCGGGTTCCGAAATTCTGGATGTTGGCGTCGAACATGACCGGGGTACGCGCGACCGTAACCTCACCAACGACCTCGCCCGGCGCGTCGCCGGGGCGCAGGGTCAGCCGCGCATCCATCCCCGGAATATCGCGCGCGAGCAGCAGGTAACGTTCCGCGGCGTTGATGTTGAACACCGGCAGGTCGTCGAGGCGCGACAGATAGCGTTGAAGCAGCCCTTCGTTGCCACCCGCGTCGCCGCGGACCTCGATCCGCGTCATCCGTGCGGCCAGGATATCCAGGCGGACGATGCCGTCACCGATCGTCTGCGGCGGAACGCGAACGGCGGCCAGATAGCCTTTCGACCGCAAAATCGTCGCGGCGCGGTCGCGAATGTCGCACACGACCGAAATCGGGACATCCTGCCCAACGCGGTCCGACCAGCTTGGATCGAGCAGCGCAGGATCGATGCCTTCGACCGCAGAGAACTGGACGCCGCGCAGGACGATGCGGACATTGGCGAATTCGGGGTTGGCAAGCGGGCAGGGGGCACGTTCGATGCTGTCGTCGGCGGCGACAATGCGTTCGCTCGGCGGTGCGGCGGGTGCCAGCGTCGGTTGCTGGATTTGCTCGCGCGTCGGGATTTGCGGTGTCACCTGCGCCTGCGCGGCAAATGGCATTGCGGCCGCGATCAGCCCCATCGATCTCCATGCGATCCTGCCCAAATCCCCCATGCCCGTCATCACCACCCCTTGTGTATCGAGGGCACGCGCCGCCACCGCTGCGTGCCGTTTCAGTCTGCTCTGCCGGTCGGCCGGCAGTCCAATTCGATCCAGGGAATGGAGGCGCCGTCTGCGCGGCAGCTCTTCATCCCATTGTTATCAGACGGGCCCGGCGGCTTCAATGCCGCCCATACCCATCAGCCCCCGGTCGCTTCGCTGTCGGACATTGTATCGACCAAACGATTAAGCTGCGGTGTGCAGCCCTTGGCCATCAGCATGTCGACCGATCCCTCGACCGTTTCCGGCGCATTTGCGAGGGCGGCAAAGCGCACGGTGACCGGCGCGGCGAGGCCGGCGCCCGACAGGCGATAGTCGACACCATATTGGACCGGCATGACGTCGGTCGGCCATTTGCGGAAATTCGCGCCCTCGATGAAGGCGACCGTTGCGCTTTTGTCGGCGCGTTCGATCTTGAGCAGTTCGTCGCTGTCCATATGCGGGCGCCACAGCATCAGCGATGCGGGATCGGTCACGCAAAAAGTGCCGGCGTCGCGATAGTCGAGCAGCCACAGGTTCGGCGCGCGGACATCGGCCGCCGCCGTTTCGCCGGGACCGCGCGAAAATCCGCCGCGCGACCGCATCGTCGGCCCCTTGGCAAGCATACGGCTGACGGCCGTGCCCATCGACTGGCTCGATGCGATCGCCCCCGTCGCGCCATAGGTGCCGGGGCCGGACAGGGTGCGCGTCTTGCCCGCCTGCATCAGCACGACCTTGTCGCCGGCGACCAGCGTCAGCTTGTCGGTCGGCTTCAGCTTGGCGCCGGTCGGATATTTGCTCGCCGAGGGTCCGGTCGAACGAATGACCATCGATTGGGCGGCGGCGGTGCCGGCGACGGCGACCGCGATGACGGCGGCGACGGCGGTCAGGCTCAGGCGGCGCGTCCGGGTGTCAGGAAAGGACATAGCTTTCTCCCATTTTGGTCTGGTTGAGGCGTTCTATCAGGAACATGATGGCTGCATCCTGACTAAATTCGCTGGTTAACGCTGTGGCGCCGGTCACATAGGCATTTTTATCGCCCGCCATATGCGCGGCGACAAGTGCGGAGATGCGCGCACGCTGTTCGGGGGACAGATCGGCGCGCGGGGTCAGGGCGTCGACCGGCTGCGCACGGCCGCGCAGCGTGACACGGCCGATTGGCACCAGATCGTCGCGTTCGGAACGCGCCGCGGCTTCGACCGAAATCAATACCCCGGTTTTCAAACTCTTGTTGGCCGCCTCAAGCCGCGAGGCGGTGTTCATCGCGTCGCCGAGCGCCGTATATTGGATGCGGCCTTCGCCGCCAAAATTGCCGACGATCGCATCGCCGACATGCAGTCCGACGCGCGTCATGCCCAGCGGCGGAACGCCTTCCGCCATATCGACGCGGAATTTCTCGCCCGCTTCGAACATCGCGAGCGCCGCCGATGCCGCGCGCTCGCCGTCGTCGGGTCGGCTGAGCGGGGCGCCCCAAAAGGCAACCACGGCGTCGCCGACGAATTTGTCGATGGTCCCGCCATGTTCCAGCACGATATCGGAGAGCCGGTCGAGATATTCGTTGAGCAGGCGCGCGACGGTTTCCGGCGTCACCGCATGGCTGAGCTTGGTAAAGCCTTCGAGGTCGGTGAAGACGCAGAAAATATTGCGCCGTTCGCCGTGCAGCGACAGTTGATCCGGGTCGCGCATGATCTGCGCCGCGACGTCGGCGGGCAGATATTTGCCGAGCGCCGATTGCGCAAAGGCGCGCTGGTGCGACCCGATGGTGCGCGCCGCAGTGCCGACGGCGGCATAGCCGAAGAGCCAGCCGAGCGCCCAGCCAAATGCGGGCAACGTCGTCGTATCGATCCCGCGCCCGTGCAGCCAGAAGGGGAAGGCCGCGAAAAAGGCCATCTGGCCCAGAAAGGCGATCGCGACCCAGCGCGCGCGCAGGTCGATCAGGCTGGTGAGCCCTCCCGCGAGTACGACAAGGATGGCGAGGGCCCAGAGCACCGGGCCGGGCACAGGTTTCGACCAGGCGTTGTCGAGCTGCTGCGCCAGCATATGCGCGTGCACTTCCAGCCCGATCATCGTTTCATGCAACCCGGTCAGGGCATCGGGAAAGCGGCTGAGCGGCGTGTTGAACTGATCGTTATCGATGATGTCGCCGCCGATCAGGACATAACGGCCCTTGACCAGCTCCGAAAATCCCGCGCGCATGTCAGCATCCATCGGCATCGCGAACGTGTCGATCGGGATATTGGCGAAGACCGGCTCTTCCTGCCCCTTGGTGGCGCGGGCCGGAACAAGGAAACGGATATTGCCCTGATAATTGGCGAACGCGGGGTCGACGGGCGCCAGCGCATTGGCCATCAGCGGCGGCAGCCCTTTCGGCCGGTCGGGCCAGGTGCGGATCACGCTGTCGGCATCGGTGCGGAACAGGACGCTGGTCGGCTTCGTCTTGCCGGTGGTGACGTCGGCCAGATAGGATTGCAGATATTTCTGCTGTTCATAAAAGATGGTGTTCGGATTGCTTTCCTGTTCGGCATAGGCGAGCCAGGTGGGCGTCGTCATCGCGCGCAGCTGCGCCTTCAGCAATACGTCGTCGGGGCGCGGTGAATCAAAGGCGATATCGATGCCGATCGCCTTTGCCCCCATCTGGTCGAGATTGCCGAGCGCGCGTGCCAGCAGCGTGCGGTCCAGCGGCGACCGGATGCCTGTTTTGAACAGGGTTTCGTCATTATAGGTGACCATGACGATGCGCTTTTCCTGTCCGACATGCGGCGCCATCACCGTGGCGCGGGCATCGTACAGCGCGCGTTCGGCATCGCCGATCAGCGGAAGGTCCCAGCTCGACCGCGCGATCAACGTTGCGACGATCAGAAAGACAAAAGTTGCGGCCATGCGCGATGGGCCGAGTTGTTTTGCCAGCCGGCGAATACGCTTGCCCAGCGGCACGGCGGCGGGTTGGCCGTCGGGCTGCGCGGTGCCGGGCGCGGGTTTGATCGTCTGGACTGCGGTCATGGATCAGCGTGCCGCGCGACCGGCTGTTTCTCCGGCGGACGGGGCCTTTGCGGTTACGCTGTTGCCGCTGAGCAGCGCCTGGCCGCCGTCGCCGATGATCGCAAAGCCCGCCCAATAATAGGGGTGCGAGGTTTGCGCGTCGTCCATCAGCGTCACCTGCGTCGCCCATAGCGCGTCGGCGACGCTTTCACCCGGCTTCGCGGCAAACAAGCCGCCAATCAGCCGCTTGGTGGCGTTGAAATCGTCGGGGGCTGGCCAATGGCTGGCGATGACCGACCGTCCGCCCGCGCCGATGAAGCTGCGCACCAGCCCGTCGAGCGCATTGCCGCCGCCGCTGGACACGCCCGCTTCGCGGGTCGCCGCGACCGACGCCGCGCCAGCGGTATCGCAGGCCGAAAGGATGACGAGATCGGCGTCGATCTTGAGGTCGAAGATTTCCTGAAAGGTCAAAAGCCCGTCCGAATCGCCGTTGCCGAACGAGGTGATCAGGGCCGGGCGCGCCGGGCAGGACGGGCGCGGTGCGGTGACCAGACCATGGGTCGCGAAATGGATGATACGATATTCGTCGAGGTCGGTGCGATTCTTGACCGCCGTGTCGGTAAAGGCCCCGCCGGTCAGCAAGGTGGCGGCATCGCGCCCCATCGTTCCTGCCGCGGTGACGAGTTCATCGGCGGAAATCGGCCGGCTCCATTGCCCGATGTCCCATTGGCACGTGCCATCGACGCCGCCCGCTTCAGCGCCGCGGATGCCCAGCGAGGGCAACGTCCCGGTGACCGGAAGATTCTGCCCCAGACCCAGATATTGCTGTGTTCCGCGCGATGGCGCCGCCTGCCGCGCATTGCGAAAGCCGAGCGCCGACACGGCGGTGCTGGGCCGCGACGTTCGGCCCAGCCATGCGATCCGGCGCATGTCGAACGGATCGGCGTCGGGGTCGAGTACCCGCCGTTCATAGTCGGCGAGGCCGGTGTCGGCGGTGACGAGCAGGTTGATCGGAAGCCGCAGCATCGCGCCATCGGGTTCGAAGATCAGATGCGGGATGGTCGGCAGTTGTGCGGCCGCAGGGCCGAACAATTGACCGAAGAGCTTATATGCCCCGGCAGCGTCGAAGGGGTAGGTGACCCGGCGGCCGTTCTCGACCATCGATATGGTCGAGCGGATGCCGTCGACCGCGCTTTCGAGCGCGGTTGCGCTGATGTCCGACTTCCAGAGCTGCGCCTTGTCGGGCGCGATCAGCATGGCATAAACCGCGTCGCCGACGACGAGCATTTTCAGATAGGCTTCATCGGCCCGCAAAGCCGTCTGGAGTTCGGCCAGATCGAGCTTGCCCGATGCGACGACCCGATATTGCGGAAAGGCTGATAGCGCGACGACGGTTTCGGCCTGCTGGAAAGACAGATTGTCGAGCTGGGTTTTGACATTGGCGCGCAACGCGTTGATTTCGGGCGACGCCGGAAGCTGTGCCAGCCGCGCATCCTCGATCCGCGCGCGTTCGATGTCGCGATTGAGGGTCGTCGCCTGACGGAACAGCCGTGACCCTTCGTCGCTGCCCCCCGACAGTTCGCGCGCCAGAATAGCCTGTGTATCGGCAACGCCGGGGCGGACCTGCAACTGGCTGGCGACGAAAAAGTCGCTGACCGCACCGGGATCGCTGGCGGCGCGGCCCGCGAGCAGCCGGTAATAGGGGCCCATCATATTGGCCATGCCGGTTGTCGAACGCTGCGACTGCGCCAGCGCGGTCACGACTTCGCGGTAAATGCCGAGTGCCTTGTCGTCCTGCCCATGCCGGGTCAGGAAAGCGGCATAGCGTGCGCGGGCCGAGGCGAGAGCGTTGGTTTCCGGATATTCGACCGCCAGTGCATTGACCGATTCCCGGAAGCGCGCGTCGGCGGCGCCATTGTCGCCCAGCGCCTCTTCGGTGAGCGCAAGTTCGCCCAGCATTTGCGAACGCAGGCGGATGATCGACGTCACCCGGCCTTCGCGCACTGCCATGGCGTCGGACAATCCCTTGAGCTGCGCCGCTTTCGCCGCGCGGGCATTGCCGCGCAGCCGCTCGACCGTGCCAAGCAGATGGCCTGCCTGTGCGTCGATGATCTGCGCGCGCTCGGCGGGCGACAGGCGTTCGCGGCCCGACCCTTGGCGAACCATGCCGCTGTCGTTGCCGCTGTTCACCGCGGCGGCGATTTCGGGGGTCAGGGTCACCGCGCCGCTATCGACCGAAATTCCGCCGCTCATCGCGGCGATCGGCGCCTGCAGCAGCGCCGCGGCGCCGTCATAATCGCGCTGGTTCAGCGCATCGATGGCCCGGAAATTGCGGCGCAGGCGCAATTGTACGGGGTCGTTGGTCGGTGCTGCTTCAACCTCGGCGAACAGGCGTGCGGCTTCGGCAAATTCGCCCAGATTCGATTTCTGCAACGCGCGGTTGAGCGTGAATTCGCTGGGGTCGAGGTCTGCGGCCGCCTGTTCGTCGAGGGTGCGGCGCGACAGCGCCTCGAAAAATTCGGCCGCCTCGGCATAGTCGCCGCTGTGGTTCCGGCGATATCCCTCGGCCAGCGCTTTGTCGACGTCAATTGCCCCCGCGAGTGTGCGGGCAAAGCCATCGTTGCCGCCGATCGAGGTCGTTGCGACCTTGATGACGCCGGGGACGACCTTGCGCTGACGTATCGATTCGAGCGCGAGGTTCAACGCGTCGTCATAGGCGGCAAAGCCTTCGACGGTATAAGCGGTGTTCGCATCGGATTCGATCCGGGTCTTCCATGCGACCGGGCTGTCCTTGACCGTGCAGGCGCCGTCGGCGGTGCATTGGATCGCGCCGGTGCGGGCCTCCTCGATCCGGGTCCGGGCTTCGGCGGGGCTGGTCCGCAGCATGCGGACATATCCGACCGGCTGGCTCGCATCGCGGCACAGGATCATCCAGGCGCGGTCGAACATGCCCTTGACCACGCTGTCGCGCACCGTCGCCTGCACTTCGCACAGCGATCCGCCCTGATCTCCGATCGAAAAACTGTCCTGAAGCGTGGGGTCGCTGCCCTGCGCCAGCGCAACCTGGGGGGCTGTCAGGCACAGCGCCGCCAGAATCGGTAGTTGATACGGACGTCGAGCGGTCATTACGCAAATCCCCCAAACACACGCGCAGGCACACCGTGCCATTCCCATGGCAAGGCGCAGTCTTCATTTCTGCGGTGCGACCCATTCCCTGCGAAAGATACTAAACCCTTCTTAAAAAAAAGGGAAGTGATCTGCCTCACACGCGGCTTGCGCCCCGGGGGTGCGCAACCTATCTGCACTGGGACATTTTTTAATCCGAATGAGGACATGATGACGCAATTCGACGATCGCGAACGGGCATTCGAAGCGCAATTCGCACGCGACCAGGAAGTGCAATTCCGGATCACCGCACGCCGCAACCGGCTGGTTGGCGAATGGGCGGCCGAGCGCATGGGCCTGACGCCCGAGGAAACCGACGCCTATGCCAAGGCAGTGGTGCAGGCCGATTTCGAGGAAGCGGGCGATGAGGATGTGATCCGCAAGCTGGCGGGCGATCTGACCGCAGCGCACGTCGAGATCAGCGACGCCGAAATTCGCGAGGCTCTGGGCGAAAAGGCGGTCGAGGCACGGCGCCAGTTCATGGACAGCCAGGGCTGAGGGAGCGCACCGATGGGAATGCGCGAATCGGACTTGCGGGCGATGATCGTCGCGGCCTTCCCCGATGCGGAGGTTTCGATCACCGATCTGGCCGGCGATAATGATCATTATGCCGCGCATGTGGTCAGCGCCGCTTTTAGCGGAATGAGCCGCGTCGCTCAGCACAAGGCGGTCTATGCCGCGCTGGGCGGGCGCATGGGCGGCGAACTTCATGCCTTGCAATTGACGACGGCCATCCCCTCATAGGGGGCATGACTTAATTTGCGGCGCGCGTCTGCGCGCCCGACCGGAGATACGACGATGACCGAAGCCACCCCCGCCATTGGCGACCGCATTGCGAAGCTGGTCGCCGACCATCCTGTTTTGCTGTTCATGAAGGGCACGCCGCTTTTTCCGCAATGCGGCTTTTCGTCGCGCGCGATCGCGATGCTCGACCGCCTCGGCGTCGAATATGAAACCGTCGACGTGCTGCAGGACATGGAAATCCGTCAGGGCATCAAAGAGTTTTCGGACTGGCCGACGATCCCCCAGCTTTATGTAAAGGGCGAGTTTGTCGGCGGATCGGACATCATGATGGAAATGTGGGAAGCCGGTGAGCTTCACACGGCGGTCAGCGATATTCCGCCCCGCGCTGAATAATATAGCCGCGCAATTGCGCAGATTGACGCCGCCCCTGCTTTTGCGGGGGCGGCGTTTTTCGTGGCGCGCCGCTGCAAGGAAAGAGCATTCGGGGGGCGGGGTCTTTCGACCGCTCGCCCCCCGTTTGCATCGGGGGTAAGTGAAGATATCCCGGGTGGGGGCTGGGGGTGTCAGGGACCAGACCGACACCCCCCGCCGCTCCATTGAGCGGAACACTCGGGAACATATCTACTCATTCAATTGCCATGCCAAATTGCCGTCCCCGGCGATTTCGGCGCCACATGATGGTTAGCATTTTCCTAACGTCGCCCCGCCCTGTAAAGAAATCCGACACCGCCCCATTCATGTCGCATTCAGGCTATTGACTACATTTGTAGTCGATGTAGATGAAGGCGCCAAAGGGAGGGGTTCCGCAATGGCCGAGAGAGCAAGCGATTCAGAGATGCAGGTGCTGTCGGCGCTGTGGGAAGATGCCCCGCAGACCGCCGCCGAGCTGACGGGCCGCATCGGCAAGCTCAACGGATGGACGCAGGCGACGGTCAAGACGTTGCTCGCCCGGCTGGTTCAGAAGGGTGCGGTGAAGGCGGAGGCTGATGGCCGGCGCTTTCTCTATCGCCCCGCCGTCGATCGGGCCGAGGCGGTGGGCGATGAATCGCAGCGCTTCGTCGATCGGCTGTTCGGTGGCCGGGTCAGCCCGCTGATCGCCCATCTCGCACAGCGTGAAGCGCTGTCGGACACCGATATTGCAGAGATTGAGGCGCTGCTGAGGAAGCTCAAGTCATGAGCATCGCGATGCTGCTTCAGGCGTGGGCCGACACGCTCGTCACCACCGCCGCGCTCGTCCTGCTGGTGCTGCTGATCCGCAAGCCTTTCGCCCGCCATTTCGGCCCGCGGCTTGCCTATACGCTGTGGCTCGTGCCCGCGCTGCGGCTGGCGCTTCCGCCGCTGCCTTTTGGCGAGGCCGTGGTCGTCGATACGGTGGCGACACAGCAACCGTCCGGCGGCGCCTATCTCATCCCGGTCGATGCGATGGCGGCGGCGCCTGCCGCCGCGCCGCTCTGGACCTTCGCCGATTTTCTGCCGATCCTGTTTGCCGTCTGGGCCGTCGGTGTCCTGACCGTCCTCGTCGCGGCGATGCTGTCGCACCGGCGCTTTCTGCGGACCGTTCTCGGCGAAGCGGTGAAGCTTGAGCCGATCGGCAAGATCCGGCTGGTGATGACCGATGCGGTCGATGGTCCGGTCGCCTTTGGCCTGCTGCGCCGTTATGTCGCGGTGCCCCATGACTTTTTTGCCCGCTACGTCGCCGACGAGCGCGCGCTCGCGATCGACCATGAACTGGCGCACCACCGCCATGGCGATTTATGGGCCAATGCCGCCGCCTTGCTGTTGCTCGCCGCGCAATGGTTCAATCCTTTCGCCTGGCGGGCGATCCGCGCCTTTCGTTTCGATCAGGAGGCCGCGTGCGATGCCCGGGTGCTGACGATGGCCGACACCGGACCGCGCGACGTGCGGACCGCACGCTATGCGACCGCCATTGCCAAGTCCGCGATGGGCTCGCGGCTGTCGCTCGCGGCGCCGATGGCGGTCCATGACAATCTGCAGGAACGGCTGACGATGCTGATGCAGCAGGATGTTTCGAAACAGCGCGGCCTCGTCGGTCGGTTGCTCGTCGGCAGCGCGACGCTCGCGGTGCTGGCGACGACGGCGACGCTGGTTCCTGCCGGTATTGCGAATGCGAGCGTCGAGGCAGGCGATTTGATCGTCCCGCCAGAACCGCCGGCACCGCCAGCCCCGCCCGAGGCGCCCGTTCCACCCGAGCCGGTCGAGGGCGTGGATCATGTCATGCACTTCACCTCGCACGGCGCTGGCGAAGCGGTCGCGGCGAATGGCGGAACCCACCGTCAGCTAACCCGTACCGTGGTGCGGACCGAGGTCGATGATGACGACACGGATCCGGCAAAGCGGCAGGTCGATATTCGCGTGCCCGGCAACCTCTCGCGCGCCGAGATTCTCGCGACTTTGAGGGAGCAGGGCGTGACCGGCGATCGCGCCAATATGATCGCCGACCGGCTGGACGCGAAACATAAGGAGCGTTTCCGTGTCGTGATCCCGCCGATCCCTCCAGTTCCGCCGGTCAAGGTTCCGCCGGTTCGGGTTTCGGGCTGGGACAAGTTCGGTGAAAAGGTGACCCCCGTGACCAGTTGCAGGGCCGGGAAAAAATCACTGCCGATCGTCAACGTCGAAAACCGCAACGGCAAAAACTACAGCCGTGTCACGGTGGCCAGTTGCAGCGATGCGGCGGGAATTTCGGTGGCGCAGATTGCGGCGCTGAAAGAGACCCGCGACGATTTCATCCATGGAGATGGATCGCGGGGGCTGTCCGCCGAAATTCGTGCTCAGGTCGCCGCCGATTTGAACCACGCAATTGCCGATATGGAGCGGGCAAGCAGGTAAGCGCCGCGCGTCACAAGGTTTGTGTCACCGATCCGAAGTCCCTTTCGAGGTCGGCGACCGGGGTGGGGAAGGGAGCGGCATGGCCGTTCCCTTTTCTCGTTCCAGCCCTTTTCCTTTCGCATCCGCGATGCCACATGGATGATGTGAGCGAAGAAAAACCCTGGCCCGACACGATCCGCGCCGGCGATTGCGAGCAGCATGAGCCGCTGGTGCGCCGCGTCCTCGCGCCCAACCCGTCCCCCTATACCTTCACCGGAACTCAGACCTGGATTGTCGGTGCGGGAAGCGATGTCGCGGTGATCGACCCTGGTCCGACGGGATCGGGGATGAGCGTCGGCGATCCGGGCGACGCCAATGGTGTGGGCCATGTCCAGGCGATCCTGCGCGCCACGGAAGGCCAGCGCATTGCCGCGATCCTGTGTACCCACACCCACCGCGACCACAGTCCCGCCGCGGCGCCGCTGAAGGAAGCGACAGGCGCGCCGATCATCGGCTGCGCGCCGCTCGCGCTTCGCGATGACGGGCCGCGCGCCGATTCGGCGTTCGACCCCGATTATGCGCCCGACCGGGTGCTGGCTGATGGCGAACGGATTTCGGGCGATGGCTGGACGCTCGAAGCGGTCGCGACCCCGGGGCATACATCGAACCATCTTTGTTTCGGGCTCGTCGAAAGCGGCGCATTATTTACCGGCGATCATGTCATGGCGTGGTCGACCAGCGTCGTCAGCCCTCCCGATGGCGATATGGCGGCCTATATGGCCAGCCTGTCGAAGCTTTATGAGCGCGACGATCGCATCTATTATCCCGCGCACGGCCCCGCTGTGACCAAGCCTCGCCAGCTTGTGCGCGGCATGCTCGGCCACCGCCGCCAGCGGGAGCGGCAGATTTTGCGCGAGCTGGAAAAGGGAACCGCTGTGATCCCCGTCATGGTGGCGCATATGTACAAGGGCCTGGACCCACGGCTGACCGGCGCGGCCGGCCGCTCGGTGCTTGCGCACCTGCTCGATCTCCAGTCGCGTGGGATTGTGCGGGCGCAGGAAGATGAATGGGAACTCGCCTGAATGTTGTGGACGCTTTTGATCGCCGCCGCCCAGCCGGCCGTGGTGGCCGATCCCGCTGTCATCGCGCTGGTGGCGGGGGAAGGCGATGCGCAATGCCTGCCCGACCGCAGCCTGTGCCTCGAAATGCCTGGCGGCGATGACGGCAGCTCGCGTCAATTGCTCATTTCCTCGTCCGTGTCAGGCGACGCTGGCGCATCAGGCGAGGCTGGCAAGGTTTCTCTGTCCTTGCCCTATGGTTCGGACGGGCAGGCGCTCAGCCTTTGGCCGAACCTCATCCCCGTCCCGCGCGTCAGCGAAGATGGTGCGCCTCTTCCGTCCGAATATCTGGTCGGCGTGATCGAAGAGGTTCGGGCGATGTATTCGGGCGGCGGCGGCTCGGGCGGGCGGCTTCATCTCCTGCGCCTTGGCGCGGCACCCGACGCAATCGGCCTCGATGACGAGGTGCTCGACGTCGTCTGGGACAGCTCGCTGCTGATCCGCGCCTGTTTTTCGGAAAAGGATATGGAGGATCGGCTCGGCGCTTGCCACGACGATTATGGTTTCAAGGCTACGCTGACGGCCGCCCCCCATGATGGCGGCGAACTTCCGGCGCTTACCTATCGCAGCTTCGCCACCGCCTATCCGCAAACCTCGCGGCGTACAGAAGATAACAGCGGTCAGAAACTGAAGAAGAGCGATCTTGCCCAATGGAGCGATCCCGAGTGCAGCTATACCCGGACGCTCCGCTATAACCCCGCGACGTCGCGCTATGAAATGGACCGGCCGGCGCCCGATTGTTCGAGTTATACAACGCCATGACCACGACTTCATCTTCGTCGCGCATAATCTCGCGCCTGATCCTCCTCGCGGCCGCGCTGGTGTTGCTGCTCGCGGCCTGGTGGATGGTGTCCGCATGGCGTGACTGGCAAAAGGGCTATGACCCCGAAACCGTGGTCGCCGCCAGCCTTCAGGGGCTTCAGGAACAGAATATCCTCGTGCCCTTCACCGCGCGCTATGTCGCGGTGGTGACCTCGACCCAGAGCCGGTTGGGGCTCAGCGCCAAAAAGACGCTGATCATGCCGGGAACGGTCCGCTATGAAGTCGATCTTGGCAAGCTTAAGCAATCGGACCTCGACTGGGATGCGGCGACCAATGCGCTGACCGTCACGCTGCCGCCGCTCCGTCTCGCGGGACCGGAAATCGACATCGACGCGATCAGCGAATTCCGCGACGGTGCGATCCTGCTGACGCTCACCGACGCCGAACAGACGCTCGATGCGGCCAATCGCAAGGCCGCGCAGGACGAGTTGATCAAGCAGGCGAAGGGAACGACCCCGATGCGGCTCGCGCAGGGCGCGGCGCGCACCGCCATCGAACAAAGCTTTGCCATGCCGCTCAAGGCTGCCGGGATCGATGCCAAAGTAACGGCGCGCTTCGCCAACTAAATCTGCGCTGTTCGCGCTGTCCCTGTTGCGCTAGATATTTCGCCGGGTCCGGCCAGTGGGGAAAATGGCATGGCGACAACAGCGAAGGGCGCGGTGCGCGCCGAGCGTTTCTGGCAGCGAATGGCCATCGGCCTCGCGATTTTCATTGTCTTCGGCTTTCTGCAATTCGCGGCGCGCGGGGTCGTCGATCCGGCAAAGGCGCCATTCTGGGTGCATATACATGCCATTGCGATGCTCGGCTGGCTCGCGCTGCTGATTGCCCAGCCGACCCTGGCGTCGCAAGGCAATCTGGGGCTCCATCGCCGGCTTGGGTGGATTGGCGCGGCACTTGCGCTTTTCATCGTCTGTCTCACCATTTTTACCGGCATCGCGTCGCTGGAACTGCGCCGCTTTCCACCCTTTTTCACGCCGCCCTATTTTCTGGTTCTGACCACGGTCGAGGCGCTGGTCTTTGGCGCCGTGGTCGCCTGGGCGATCCGCCGTCGCCGTGCCACCGACTGGCACCGCAGGCTGATGATGGGCGCGACGATCGTCCTTCTCGAGCCCGCGCTGGGTCGAATTCTTCCGATGCCGCTGATGATCGGCTGGTCCGACGTGCCGATCGCCCTGTGTCAACTCGCCGTCGTCGCTATCATCGCGGGCCACGACCGGCGAACGCTGGGGTATGTCCATCCGGCAACAAAGGCGGTTGCCGCCATTGTCGTTGGGGTACGCATCACCATCTATTTGCTGCCGATGACGCCGCCCGTCATCGCGCTGGCCGAAAGGCTCGCTGGCGGCTGACGCCGCGTTGCCCTGTCGGCGGACGCGGTGTAGGGGGACGTCGGGCACAAGCCATATAAGGACAAGCCATGACTGCTCCCATCCGCGAGAATCTTTCGGGTCTCGACCTGCGCGCTGAAATCGACCGGCTCCGCAAGGAACGCAACGCCGTCATTCTGGCGCATTATTACCAAAAGCCGGAGATTCAGGATCTCGCCGATTTCGTCGGCGACAGCCTCGAACTGTCGCGCAAGGCGGCGGATACCGACGCCGATGTCATCGCCTTTTGCGGCGTGAAATTCATGGCCGAGACCGCGAAGATATTGTCGCCGGAAAAGATCGTCATCCTGCCCGATATGGACGCCGGTTGCAGCCTGGAAGACAGCTGCCCGCCCGAACAGTTCGCGCGCTTCCGTGCTCAGCACCCCGATCATATCGCGCTGACCTACATCAACTGCTCGGCGGCGGTGAAGGCATTGAGCGACATCATCGTCACCTCGTCGAGCGCCGAGACGATCATCAGCCAGCTGCCCGCGGATCAGAAGATCATCTTCGGCCCCGACCGCCATCTTGGTGGTTATATGAATCGCAAGTTCGGGCGCGACATGTTGCTGTGGCCGGGCGTGTGCATCGTCCATGAGGCATTCAGCGAGACCGAGCTTCTGAAGCTGAAGGCGCAGCATCCGGACGCGCCCGTCGCGGCGCACCCCGAATGCCCGCCCTATATTGTCGATCATGCCGACTATGTCGGATCGACCAGCGGCATCTTGCAATTTGCCAAGACATTCGAAGGCGATACGCTGATCGTTGCGACCGAACCGCACATCATCCATCAGATGGAACTGGCGATCCCCGAGAAGAATTTCATCGGCGCGCCGGGGGCCGACGGCAACTGCAACTGCAACATCTGCCCCTATATGGCGCTCAACACGATGGAAAAACTCTACATCGCGCTGCGCGACCTGTCGCCGCGGATCGAGATGGATGAGGAACTGCGACTGGGCGCGCGCAAAAGCCTCGACCGGATGCTCGAAATGGCATCGGGGACGCTCGGCAAGGGCGATCTCGGCCAGCGATAAATTGCACGACGGTCGGCGGGGCGAGAAGCACCCGCCGACCGTTGGTGATTGCCTTCTGCGAAAAAGGCCATAGGTTCCGTCGTCTAAGGCGCGAGTCTCGCCTTCTGTGCGAGCGCCGAACGGCGAATATTTGCGTCCTGGGCAGGAGCATGATCGCATGGCGGAAGATTGGCTGGCGGATGTCAGGAAATATGTCGCGAACGCCGATGAAGCGGTGGTCGGGGCGATCGTCAAATATCTCGGAATAGCGCTTCGAAATCGCGACTCTTCGCTCGTTTCCTTTTCGGATAAAAAGGAAACCGACCGGGTCCGCGAAAACTTCCTCAAAAAGAAGCTCGGGCTGACCCACGACGATGCGGCGCTCGACGCCGCGATCGCCGATGTCGGCGTGCAGATGAAGGGCGACCGGACCAAGAACCGCGTCACCGTCTATTATCTTCTCGCGCAGCATTTCGGCCTGCTCAATATTTTCGGCGGCGTCGCGGGCGCGGCAGCTGCCGGGGCGGCCGGGGCTGCCGGTGCCGCGGCGGTTTTGGGTTCGCTTGGCGGCGATGATGACGATGGCAAGGTGGATCGCGATACGGCTTCCGCGGCGCCGCTCGCGGCGGCGGGGCTGGGCGGTGCTGCGGGGGCAGCTGCTGCGGCCGCCCCGGCAGCGGCGGCTGTCCCGCCAGCGCCGGTAGCGGCCTCGCCCGCGCCAACGGCTCCGCCACCGGCTTCGGCCGCGCCGCAGACCGCCTATTCGAGCGTGGAGGATGAAAAGTCCGGCGGCGGCATGGGGTGGTTGCCTTGGCTGCTGCTCGGTTTGCTGTTGCTGGCGCTGCTCTTCTTCGGGCTGCGCTATTGCTCGAAACAGGATGTCGCCGCGCCGGTTGCGAGCGATGCCACAGTCGCTGGCGCGCCGGTCGATCCCGCTGCGGCGACCGGCACGCCCGGTGATGCAACGGCCACGGCGGCGCCTGTTGCTGCGGTTCCTGCGGGCGCGGGGGTGGTTGCCGCTGACCGGCAAGGCAAGCCGTCACTGACGGTCTATTTCGATGTCGGCAAGTCTGCGGTGCATAATGATCTGACCACCGCTGCGGCGGCGGTGAAGGCTTATGTCGCCGGTAATCCCACTGCGACGCTGGCGGTTTCGGGCTTTAACGACCCCACCGGCAATGCCGCCGCGAACGCCGAACTGTCGAAGACCCGGGCGCAAGCGGTCAAGGCCGCGCTCGAGAAGCTGGGGATCGCTGCGGACAAGGTTGTTCTGGCCAAACCCGCCGACACGACGGGAGCGGGCGCGAACGATGCCGAATCGCGCCGTGTTGAAGTGGTGGTGGTCGACTGATCATCTCTCACCCTTGAAAGCCAAAAGGGGGAAGCGGGGCCGTCGGGCCCCGCTTTTTTTATCCGGGCAAGACCGAGTCGTCCGATCGAGTCGTCTTTAAGGCCCCCGAAAATGAATCCCAAAATGTTGCGCAGCTGTTACAAAAATGCTGCGCAGCATAGGCATGTTGCTAATGCCCGACTTATCCACAAGCACGGGGGTTCTAAAGCTGTTTTGCGCCGCTTTTTCCTTGGCGGACCCGGCGCTTCATGTCAGCTTTCAATCATCGGACGACAGAGACGTCGGACCGCCGGGACATCAAGGGTGGTTGCAAGACTAGCCTGAAGAGAACGGTCGGATTGGCGAAGAAATTGACCGATAGCCTGATCACGGAACGCAGCGATTCCCACGAGTTGATGTGGACCCGATCGGGTACAGGAAATGCAGTCCATCGCTTGGACCGCGAATGCTTCGGCAGACGCAATGAAAAGATGATGAAGGGCTTTCCAGGTGCGGCCGGCCCCCGAAAGGGGGCCGACCAAACCGTCGCCGGATTGTTCCGGATTGTGCCGCGATATTTCGTTTTGCGGATCGCTGATCGCAAGAGAAGCGGGCTGGGATGAGATGGGGTGGCAACGCCCGGAGCAGAACCGGATAGTGGGGGTTGGCAGCGATGCCGACCCCCATTTCGTATGCCTGCGGCGCATGTCCCGAACCGATATTTTTCCAGCCCTGTGATCCTCGTCACACCCCGATCCAATCGGGTCGCCTAGTCGCGTACTTGCGACCCAGACTGGTTCCTTGACGGGAACTGATCTCCCTTGCCCGGCCGTGTCCTTCGGGGCCGGCCGGGAACTTTTCGCGCTCCCTGCGATTATCCCTTCATCGTTGAAACGAGGTTCAGGCGCGATCAAGCGCCTGCTCAAGTCGATGGCCGGGCGCTCGCCCGGCCGGTTCAGAAAGGGAGAGATCATGGGCCTCATCATCACCTTGATCGTCGGCGGCGTTATTGGCTGGCTGGCGAGTATCGTCATGCGGACCGATGCGCAGCAGGGGATCATCCTGAACGTCGTCGTAGGCATCGTCGGCGCATTTCTCGGCAATTTCTTGGGCGGCTTCTTCGGGATGGGCGCTAGCCTCGCGGTTTTCAGTCCGGTCGGACTGCTCTGGGCGTTTATCGGCGCGGTGGTCCTGCTGGGGATCATCAATCTTGTGCGACGCGGCAGCGTCCGTTGAACGGTTCGGCGGGGCGCGCGAATTTCGCCCCGCCGCCATATCGAACGCCGCCATATCGCTAGGTGGTTCGGATATTTTGAGTTACCAATGGATTGTCCGCATTCGTCGGGCTTCAATTTGATCGTAAGGGGGTCATGTTATGTTGGATTTCATTATCGCAATCGTCATGGGCGGCGTCATCGGCTGGCTGGCGAGCATCGTTATGAAGACCGATGCGCAGCAAGGCATTTTCCTGAATATCGTCGTCGGCTGCATTGGATCGATCCTGGGCCGTTTTCTGCTCGGCGGGTTGCTCGGTGGCGGGCATCTGCGCGGCGATGCGTTTGACCCGATGACCTTGCTCACCGCATTTCTCGGCGCGGTGATCCTGCTCGGCATCGTCAATCTGGTGCGCCGCGGCCGCGTCCGCTAGACAGCATTCCACCATCCCCGGGCGCTGCAAAAGGCCCGGCCATAAAGGGCGGCCACCGATGGGTGAGCCGCCCTTTTTACATGCATGTAAACACTGGTAATTGCACCGGGACTTTTGTATTCGACGCGCCTCGATGGGCGGGCCGTGGGCGATGTTTCGCCTCTTGCATGCGGTGGCTTAATTGGGTAATACACCTTCAACGGGATCATCGGTCCTGTCTTGCTGGCTGGGGGGATCGCTGTCGAGCGTTGCCGGGCCGGCTGCTGCGAACGGCAGATGAGGAATTCGGCGTGAACTACGAGCGGAAAGTGGATGTGATGGACAGCTTGGCGGGCTCTGCTCAGAGTTATTATGACGAGGCGGACAGCCGTCGCAAGCGCACCCGGCTGATCGTCGCGATGGTGCTGATCGCGCTCGCACTGGTGGCAACATGGTATGCCTTTACCTCGATCAAGGGCGGGGCGGCCGATGGCGCCGCGGCCGGCGCTGACGGCGCAGCGGCTCCCAATGTCACCGTCGTTATTCCGGGTCGTCAGTCGGTCGAAGCCGTGATCTCCACCAATGGTGCGATTGCCGCACGGCGCGAAATGCCGGTCGGCGTTGCGGGCGAAGGCGGCGAGGTCGAGCGCGTGCTCGTCGAGCCCGGCCAGTGGGTCGGTGCGGGACAGACGCTCGCGATCATCGACCGGTCGGTCCAGACCCAGCAGGCGGCCGCTCTTGCGGCCTCGATCCGCGTGGCACAGGCTGACGCCAGCCTGGCACAGGCCGAGCTGGAGCGTGCGCAGGCGCTGGTTTCACGCGGCTTCATCTCGAAAGCCGATATGGACCGCAAGCGCGCGACCCGCGATGCCGCCAATGCGCGTGTCCGCGTGGCGCAGGCCCAATATGCCGAGGCGCAGGCGCGCAACGGCCGGCTTAATATCGTCGCGCCGGCGGCGGGCCTTGTCCTGACGCGCGCCGTCGAACCCGGCCAGATCGTCGGAGCGGGCAGCGGCGTGTTGTTCCGCATGGCGAAGGGCGGCGAAATGGAAATGCTGGCGCAGATGGCTGAAGCCGATCTGCAGCGTGTGCCCGTCGGTACCCGTGCCACGGTGACCCCGGTCGGTTCCAACCAGCAAATCGTGGGTCAGGTGTGGCAGGTGTCGCCGGTCATCAATCCCGAAACGCGGCAGGGTCTCGTGCGGATATCAATTCCTTATAGTGCCGCGACGCGCCCCGGCGGCTTTGCTGACGCGCGCCTCGTCTCGGGCACGGCCGAAGCGCCGTTGCTTCCCGAAAGCGCGGTGCAGAGCGGGCCCGAAGGCAATTTCGTCCTGATCGTCGACAATAAGAATGCGATCCAGCGCCGCCCGGTCAAGGTCGGCACGGTCACCGACGCCGGGGTGTCGATCGCCTCGGGGTTGACCGGGACCGAACGGGTTGTCGTCCTCGCGGGCGCCTTCCTCAATCCCGGGGACAAGGTGAAGCCGGTGGTACAGAAGTCGTCGCGATAATCGGCCGGCTGGCGGACTACACACGCATAAATCGCACGCGGACAAGGGCGTTTGAACCATGAACTTTCGTAACATCTCCGCCTGGAGCATCCGCAATCCGGTGCCGCCGATCGTCATGTTCGTCCTGTTGTTGCTGGCGGGCCTTGTCAGTTTCAACCGTATGGACGTGAACGATCAGCCGGACGTCGAATTTCCGGCGGTGCAGGTCGTCGTCGTGCAACCCGGCGCCGCGCCGACCGAGCTTGAGACACAGGTCACCCAGCGGATCGAGGCGGCGGTGCGCGGCGTCAGCGGCGTCGATGAAATGTCCTCCTATGTCAGTGAGGGCAACAGCCGCACCTTCGTCCAGTTCGCGATCGGGACGCCGATCGACCGCGCCTATAACGACGTCAATCAGGCGGTCTCGCAAATTCGCAGCGACCTGCCCGAAGGTATTCTCGAACCGCAGGTCGTGCGTGTCGACATCGCTGGCGGGCCAATCACCTTTTTCGCGGTCGAAACCTCCGACATGACGCTGGAGCAGCTGTCATGGTTCGTCGATAATACCGTCGCCAAGGAATTGCTGTCGGTTCCGGGCATGGCCAAGGTCAGCCGTTCGGGCGGCGTCAGCCGCGAAATCCGGGTCATCCTCGACCCCGCGCGTATGCAAAGCTATGGCCTGACCGCCAGTCAGGTGAATCAGCAGCTGCGTCAGGTGAACGTCAACGCCGCAGGCGGGCGCACCGAAATCGCCGGATCCGAACAGGCAGTCCGCGTGCTCGGCAATGCGGAAAACGCCTTTCAGCTCGGCGAAACGCGTATCTCGGTCGGCAACGGCCGCACGATCCGCCTCGCCGACGTCGCCAAGGTCAGCGACGGCTATGCCGAACAGCGCAACGTTGCGATGATCAAGGGGCGGCAGGTGCTGTCCTTCTCGATCGAAAAGGCCAAGGGCGCGTCGGATGTCACCGTCCATGACGAGGCGATGAAAAAGCTGGAGGAGATCAAGAAGAACAACCCGCAGGTCAACTTCAAGATCCTCTTCACGCGTACCGATTATACCAAAGAGCAATATAGCAGCTCGATGCTTGCGATGGTCGAGGGGGCGGTGCTCGCGGTCGTCGTCGTCTTCCTGTTCCTGCGCGACTGGCGCGCGACGCTGATCAGCGCGATGGCCATCCCGCTGTCGGCCATCCCGACATTCTGGTTCATGGACATGATGGGCTTTTCGCTCAACAGCCTGTCGCTGCTCGCGCTCAGCCTGGTCGCGGGGGTGCTCGTCGACGATGCGATCGTGGAGATCGAGAATATCGTCAGGCATATGCGAATGGGCAAAACCGCCTATCAGGCATCGATCGACGCCGCCGACGAAATCGGCCTTGCCGTTGTCGCGACGACAATGTCGATCGTCGCGGTCTTCCTTCCCGTTGCCTTGATGCCCGGCATTTCGGGGCAATTCTTCATCCAGTTCGGCATGACCGTTGTCTTTGCGGTGCTGATGAGCCTTGCCGTCGCCCGTATGATTACGCCGATGATCGCGGCTTATTTCCTGTCCGCGCAGGGCGAACAGGATCATGCCGGCGGGCCGTGGATCGACCGCTATGAGCGCGTTCTCGGCTGGACCCTCGATAACTCGAAGCACAAGGCCGTGCGCGCTCGCTATCAGGACGAGCCGACCCGGCTCGCCTATTTCGCGGTGCCGTTCGCGCTGGCCATTCTCTCCGTCCTCTATTTCATATACGCCTATTTCCAGCCCGTCCCCTTGGGGCAGGATGGCCCCAATACGGCGCTGTACTTCATGTTGCAGACGCCTTTCGCCGCCCTTGCCGTCTTTCTGGTCGCAACCCTTCTTGCGATCCTGCTCGGCGCATTGGCTTGGCGGGTCGGCATGCGGCAATGGGCGTTCACCGGCTGGGCCAATTTCATGCTTCAGCGTGCCTGGGCGCGGTTGTTCGATCATCGCGTGTGGATCGTGGGTATCGGCGGCCTCGCATTCGCCATCAGCCTGATCTTGTTCGGGACGTTGCCGCAGCAATTCCAGCCGACGATGAACAGCGACTATAGTCAGGTGAAATATGAACTGCCGCCCGGGACGACGCTGGCGCAGAGCGAAAATATCGTCCGGCAGATCGAGGCGATTCTCGACACCGATCCGGTGGTCGAAACCGCATTTTACGACGTCAATATTGCTGGCGGAAACGCCTTTCTGACGCTCAAGAAAGAGCGCCCGATGAGCAGCGTCGAATGGGAACGCAGCCTTCAGCCGAAGCTCGCCGCGATCCCCGATGCGCGTGTGTCGTTCCAGAGCCAGTCGGGCGGCTTTTCGGGGCGCGACATCACGATGGTCGTCGGCGGCGACGATCCGGTCGCGCTTGAACGCCATGCGATGAAAATCGTCGGCGAAATGAGCAAGCTCAAGGAAATTCGCGCGCCACGGATCGAGGGCGATATTCCGCGTCCCGAAATCATCGTCAATCCGCGCATGGACCTTGCCGCCGAACTCGGCGTAACGACCGCAGCGCTCAGCCAGACGATCCGCATCGCGACGCTGGGCGATATCGATCAGAATGCCGCCAAATTCTCGCTGTCCGATCGACAGATTCCGATCCGCGTCCTTCTGTCCGAAGATTCACGCCGCAGCCTTGCGACGATCGAAAATCTGCCGGTGCCGACGTCGGGTGGAACCACCGTGCCGCTGAAATCGGTGGCGGAGATCGGCTTTGGCGCCGGCCCCACCGAACTGCGCCGCTATAACCAGACACGGCGCATCGTGATCGGCGCCGATCTTGCGCCGGGGCTGGTCACCGGCGACGCGCAGAAAAAGATCGATGCGCTGCCTGCGGTCAAGAATATGCCGCAGGGCGTCCGCAAGGTCATTCAGGGCGATCAGAAATGGCAGGCCGAACTGGCGGTGAATTTCGCGATCGCGGTCGTATCGGGTCTCGCCCTCGTCTTTTCGACGCTGGTATTGCTCTATCGCCGCTTCCTGTCGCCACTGGTCAATATGTCGTCGCTGTTGCTGGCGCCGCTTGGCGGGCTGCTCGGGCTTTGGATTACCGGCATGGAAATCTCGATGCCCGTCTATATCGGCCTTCTCATGCTGCTCGGCATCGTCGCCAAAAACTCGATCCTGCTCGTCGATTTTGCGATCGAGGAGATGGATCATGGCGTCGCGAAGCGCGAGGCGCTGCTCGACGCAGGACGCAAGCGTGCACAGCCGATCGTGATGACGACGGTGGCGATGGTCGCAGGCATGGTGCCGACCGCGCTCTCGCTGTCGGGCGACGGCGCATGGCGTGCGCCGATGGGGGTTGTCGTCATCGGCGGCCTCATCCTGTCGACGCTGCTGACGCTGCTGATCGTTCCGGCGGGCTTCAGCCTGGCCGACAGCATCGAAAAGCGCCTTGGCCGCTTCTTCTCGAACAACCTGCTCACCTATAAAAAGGGCGACGACACAAAGCCGCACGGCGAACCCGCGCCGCAGCCCGCAGAGTGACGGCTGGCCGCGACCCTTTGGCGGGTCGCGGCCGCGCCGGTTGCAACCTTTGCCGCGCTTCGCCATTGGTTGCGCATGACTGAAAGCCTATTGCCCGTCGCAGAGCCGCCGCGTCCGCATCCGCCGGGCTTCGGCGTCGCCGTTCCGACCGGCGGGCTCAACATCCGCGTCGTCGCGACGGGCCTGCTCGTCGTCATGGCGCTGGTCTTCATCGGCGCGAAATATTTTCAGGATGTTCACCCGGCCGTCGGCTTCGTCCGCGCCTTTGCCGAGGCCGCGATGGTCGGCGGGCTTGCCGACTGGTTCGCGGTGACTGCTTTGTTCCGTCACCCGATGGGACTGCCGATCCCGCACACCGCCATCGTTCCGCGCAACAAGAACCGCATCGGCGACACGCTCGCGCGCTTCCTTCTGACCAATTTCCTGCTGCCGCGCCTGATCGCGCGCAAGATGCAGACGGTCGACGTCGCGGGCGCGGTCGGCAAATTCCTGTCGGAGCCGGGCGAGGGCGGGGGACGGCTGCGGCTTGGCGCGTCGCGGATCATCGCCGACGGGCTCGGCGCGCTCGACCAGCAACGGCTGGGCGGCATCGTCAAATCGGCGATCGCCGACCGGCTGCGCGAACTCGATATCGCGCCGCTGCTTGGTCAGGCATTGCAAGCGGCACTCGCCGAGGGGCGGCACCAGCCGCTGCTCGATGCGATGGTCAAATGGGGCTCGAAGACGCTCGAACTCAACGACCATCTGATTCACCAGATGGTCCACGACAACAGCAATGCGATCGTGCGCTTCACCGGGCTCGATGAAAGCATTTCGAACCGGATCGTCGCGGGACTGTCGAAGCTGCTCAGCGAAATGGCGGTCGATGAGACGCACCCCTTGCGCATCCGGGTCGAGGAAGGCCTCGCCAAAATGGCGCTCGACCTGCAGCACGACCCCGAAGTCAAGGCGAAGGTCGCCAAGGTCCGCGACGAATTGCTCGAGAATAAGGCGGTCAAGCGCTGGCTCGACGGACTGTGGGAACAGGGCCGCAGTGCGCTGCTCAAGGCGGCGCGCGATCCCGAAACCATGCTGGCCGGGCGGATCGGCGAACTGGTCACCCAGTTCGGCGCGATGCTGGGCGAGGATGCCTCGATCAAGCGCACGCTCAACCGTTACGCGCGCCGTGCGGTGGTCGGCGTCGTCGACAGCTATGGCGAGACGGCGCTGAAGCTGGTGTCGGACACGGTCCGCGGCTGGGATGCCAAGACGATCACCGACCGGCTGGAAAATGCCGTCGGCGACGATCTCCAATATATCCGCATCAACGGGACGCTGGTCGGCGGTTTGGTCGGCGTGCTGATCCACACGGTGGATGTGGTAATTTAACCGTCGCCCCCGCGAAGGCGGGGGCCGCTATCGGTGTAAGCGAAGGTCGCCAGCGGCCCCCGCCTTCGCGGGGGCGACGGCTATCGGCAGGCGGCCAGTCCCTCGCGGTACGTCGAATAGCGCGGCGCCCAACCGAGCAGCCGTTTCGCCTTGCCATTCGCGACACGGCGGTTCTCGGCATAAAAGGCCAGCGCCGCCGGAGACAGGCCCGCCTCTTCCAGCGATTGCAGCGGCGGCAAGGGCGCGCCGAGCATTGCGCAGCCCCATTCGATCAACCGGTTCTGGTGGCAGGGTTCGTCGTCGGCGAGGTTATAGACCCCCGCCGGGCCCGCGAAGGACGCGATCACGCCGCTCGCCAGATCGTCGGCATGGATGCGGCTGAAGACCTGATCGGGCAGGGCGATGCGATGCGCGCGGCCTTCGCGAATGCGGTCGAGGGTCGAGCGGCCGGGACCATAGATGCCGGGCAAGCGAAACACCGAAACATCGCCGCGCAATTGCTGCCAGGCGGCATCGGCGGCGTTGCGGTCGGGGCGGCGGCCGGTAATCGGCGCGCCTTCATCGACCCACGCGCCGCCCGCATCGCCATAGACGCCGGTCGAGGAGAGGTAACCGACCCACTGCGCGGGGGTCAGGGCGATCGCTTCGCCATAGCGCGCGAGTACCGGATCTGCCCCTTCGGCGGGCGGCACCGACGACAGGATATGCGTCGCCGAACGCAGCGCCGCGAGAACCGCGGTCTCGTCGGCAAAGGCGATGCTGTCGCCTCTGCCGTCGCGGGTCGTCCCGGTCACGTCCCACCCGCGCGCGGCGAGGCGGCTCGCCAGATGGCCGGCGGCATAGCCCAGCCCGAAAATCACTATCTGTCCCATGGCGCGCCTTATTGCGCGCCCGGCGCCCCGCGCCTAGACCCCATCACATGACCGACGCCTCCTCCACGCCCGCCATTCCCGTCACCATCCATCGCGGCGACTATCGCCCACCCGAATGGCAGCTGCCCGACATCGCGCTCGATTTTGCGCTGGGGATCGACGCGACGAAGGTGGTCGCGAGCCTTTCGGTCGTGCGCCACGCCGACGCGCCCGCGCCGCTGCTGCTGCGCGGCGACGGGATCACGCCTGCCGAAGTGCGCGTCGATGGTGCGGTGTGGAACGACTGGCGGATGGATGGCAGCGATCTGATCGTCGATCTGGGCGAACGGACAGCCGCGGCGGTCGAGATCGATACCGTCGTCAACCCGGCGTCGAATACCCAGCTTATGGGCCTTTATGCCTCGAACGGCATGCTCTGCACCCAATGCGAGGCCGAGGGGTTCCGCCGCATTACCTTCCACTCCGACCGTCCCGATGTGCTCAGCCGCTACAAGGTTCGCATGGAAGGCGACAAAGCCGCGTTCCCGATCCTGCTGTCGAACGGCAATTGCATCGAACAGGGGGAAGGCGAGGGCGGCAGTCACTGGGCCTTGTGGGAAGACCCGTGGCCCAAGCCTTCCTATCTCTTCGCGCTCGTCGCGGGCGACCTTGTCGTCAACAAGGACAGTTTCACCACCATGTCGGGGCGAAAGGTCGAACTCGGCATATGGGTCCGCGCGGGGGATGAGGATCGTACCGGCCATGCGATGCAGGCGCTCAAGGACAGCATGGCATGGGACGAGCGCGTCTATGGCCGCGAATATGACCTCGACCTGTTCAACATCGTCGCGGTCAGCGATTTCAACATGGGGGCGATGGAAAATAAGGGGCTGAATGTTTTCAACACCCGCTACATCCTCGCGGACCCCGACACCGCGACCGACGTCGATTATGACGGGGTCGAGGGCGTCGTCGCGCATGAATATTTCCACAATTGGTCGGGCAACCGCGTCACCTGCCGCGACTGGTTCCAGCTTAGCCTGAAAGAGGGCTTCACCGTCTATCGCGACCAGAGTTTCTCGGCCGATATGGGATCGCCGCCGGTCAAGCGGATCGAGGATGTTCGCCTGCTCCGCGCCGCGCAATTCCCTGAGGATGCGGGACCGCTTGCGCATCCGATCCGCCCTGACAGCTATCAGGAAATATCGAACTTCTACACCGCGACCATCTATAACAAGGGTGCCGAGATCATCCGCATGATGGCGACGATGGTCGGCCCCGAACGCTTCCGGAAGGGCACCGATCTCTATTTCGACCGCCACGACGGCGAAGCTGCAACCTGCGAGGATTTCGTGCGCGCGATCGAGGATGGCGCGGGCATCGACCTGACGCAATTCCGCCTCTGGTACAGTCAAGCCGGGACGCCGCGGATCACCGCGCGCATCGCGACCGACGAAAGCAATGGCGAACGCACGCTGCATCTTTCACAGCATATGCCGGCGACCCCGGGGCAAGCCGACAAGGCGCCGATGCTCATCCCGCTGCGGATCAAGGCTTATGATCTGGATGGCGGTCATGCGACGGAGGAAGAACAGCTGGTCCTGCTCGATCGCGCCGAAATGGCGGTCCCGCTCGGTCACTATCGCAGCACGCCGATGCTCTCGCTCAACCGCGGTTTTTCGGCGCCGGTGATCGTCGAATTCGCGCGCGAGGAGGGCGAACTGGAATGGCTCGCGGCAAATGACGACGATCCGTTCGCCCGCTATGAGGCGCTACAGCAGCTGATGCTCGACACGCTCGTTGCTGCGGTTTCGGGCAAGCCGCATGACGGCGGGGCGGTGATTGCCGCTATTCGGCAGACGCTCGCCAGCGCGACCACCGACCCGGCCTTCGTTGCCGAGGCGGTGCTGCTGCCCAGCGAGGCCTTCATCGGCGACCAGATGCTGATCGTCGATCCCGATGCCATCCGGCGCGAGCGATTGGCGCTGCAGGGATCGATCGGCGCCGCGCTCGAAAGCGAATGGCGTGCGATCCTTGACCAGCCTGCTCCGGCCGCGACCGAACTGACCCCGCTCGCCAAGGGCGGGCGGCGGCTTCGCGGGGTCGCGCTGGCCTATCTTGCCGCCACCGGCGCAAAGGATGCTTCGGCGCTGGCGTTCGGCATCTTCTCCGCCGCCGATGGTATGACGGAACGGCAGGCCGCGCTCGCGACGCTTGCGCATGGCGACAGCAAGGACCGCGCGCAGGCGCTCGACATTTTCTATCAGCGCTATCGGGACAATCCGCTGGTGCTCGACAAATGGTTTCAGGTGCAGGCTTGGTCGCTGCGTTCCGATACGGTCGCGGCGGTGGCGGCACTGGCACAGCACTCCGACTTCACGCTCACCAACCCCAACCGCGTCCGCTCGCTTTACGGCGCGTTCTCGGCGAATCAGGCCGCCTTCCATCAGGCGGACGGCGCGGGCTATCGCCTGATCGCGGACCTTGTCATCGCGCTCGATCCGAAGAATCCGCAGACTGCGGCACGGATGATCCCGCCCCTCGGCCGCTGGAAACGCTTCGACGACGCGCGCGCCGCGATGATGAAGGCCGAACTGGAACGCATATTGGCGCAGCCGGGCCTGTCGCGCGACGTCACCGAACAGGCGAGCAAGAGCCTGCTGGGGTGATTGGGCGGAGTGGCCTGAGGCGCTGCCTGGGATGAAATGCCGTCTCTGCGCCTTGTCATCCCGGACTTGATCCGGGATCCATATACGCCAGTGTTGCTGGATCCCGGATCAAGTCCGGGATGACGAGGAATGATAAGTTGCTTTCGGCCGTTGGGCCGCAGATCAGGTCGAAGAAAACAGCTTCGTTCCGACGACGCCGATGACGATCAGCGCCATGAAGCCGATCTGGATGCCGTTCACCTTCTCATCGAAATAGACGATTCCGCCGATGATCACGCCGACCGCGCCAAGCCCGGTCCAGATCGCGTAAGCTGTCCCGGCCGAGATGCCGCGCATCGCAAAGGCGAGCAGCGCCATATTCACAAAGCTCAGGGTGATGGGAACGGCCGATGCCTGCCAGGTGCCGACCGTCGCGGCCCATTTCAGGCTGAGGGCCCAGACGATCTCGGTGCACACGGCAATTGCGAGGATGACCCACGCCATATCAATTTCCTTCGAGTTGGCGGGCTCGAGAGAAATGGGCGCAAACCGGAAACCCGAAAGAGGCTGCGCGTATCGACAGGCGATGATGAGCGGGCGCCATTAAGGCCGCCGCCGCGAAATGGCAACCCGCGTGCGCGCGGGACGCGGATGAGGTTAGCTACCATTTGTGCGATGCCCCATGCAAACAACCGTCACCCCCGCGAAGGCGGGGGTCGTCATCGGCCTAGGGTCAGGCCCCATTCATTCCACGTCCCTTCGGGATTTGATCGATTTTGCCCATGGCGTTGTCGGCAAGTCTTGAAATATCGACATATTCCTTCGCCTTGCCTCCTAGCCCTGAGCAAAATCGCTTCAAACCTCGATCGCGGAATGAATGGGTCCTGACCTTAGCGTAAGGTTGCCAGCGGCCCCCGCCTTCGCGGGGGCGACGGTTTAAGTCCCCAGCCAGCCCGCGACGTCGGCGGCGACCTTGTTCGCCGCGCGGGTCAGCGCGGCGCCGGCGGTCTTCGCCTCAACCTTGCCGCCCAGTGCCTCGCGCGCTTCGAAACGCCGCTGGGTGACGCTCTTGCCCGCCGTCGACACCAGCATCGCCTGATAGACAACGACCGCTTCGTTCGTCCGCTCGTCGATGCCGAATTCCATCAGCTGCCCGGCGAGCTGTTCGCCCGGGGCGGTCAGATATTGACCTTCGTCGAGGATGACGCGCGACGTGCGCGCCGACACGGTTTCGGACAGCAGGCGCTGGAACAGGCGCGAGGGCGCCTCGACCCATTGCGCGTCCTTCACATAGGCGACGCTGCCGGCGCCTTGCTGGACGGGGATGCGAACCGTGCGCAGTTTCTGGGGGGCGGAGGGGATGAGGATCGTCATCGTCGCCGCGTCAGCCGCCGTGCGCGCTTGGCCCGTGGTCGGCGCGGCATCGGCATCGAGCGTCAGGAGGAAGGGCGGGGGCTTGGCGCCGAAGCTGACGCACGCCGACAGCGACACGGCGCCAAGAGCGATGAGCAAGGGCGTGCGAAGACGGCGGGGGCGACGGGTCATGGACAATATCCTCATGGCTTGTAATCCGGCAGCTTGTTGCCGCCGATGACCGCTCCCGCGCCCTGCTGGTCGAGCTTGTCGGTCAGGCTGGACAGGGTGGTGGAGGTCCGGCGCAGGTCGCGGATCAACGCATTGGCTTCGGGAATGGTCGTTTCGCTGAAGGTCTGGAGCCCCGGCCGTGCGTCGGCGATCGCACCTTCCAGCGTCGCCATCGACGCGCTCGCCGATTTCAGCGTGTCGCGCAAATTGGCCATCGCCGGGTCGACGTTGCGGTCGATCGTGCCCTGCGCCGATGCGGCAAGATTGCCGATCTGTTCGGCGGCGGTGCCCGTCTGCTGGATCGCGATGCGCGTGTCGGCGAGCGCCTTTTCGATCGCCGGGCCATTGCGTGCGAGGATGGCGGTCGATTGCTCGACATTTTTCAGGATGCCGGCAAAGCTGGCCTGATTTTCATCATCGGCCAGCTCGGCGAGGCGCTCGGTCAGCGTCGAGAGACGCTGGAGCAACTGCGGCGCGGTGTTGAGCAATTCGCCGAGCCCGCCGATACGATTGGGGATCACGGGCTTGCCTGCGGGCCCCTTGTCGGTGATCGGCGGCGCGCCCTTGACCCCGCCGTTGAGCGAAATCTGCGAGACCCCGGTGAAGCCGACGCCTTCCAGCGCGGCGGTGGTGCCCTGCACGATCGGGATGCCTTCGTTGACCTCTATGCGGACGCGGACAAACTGGGGATCATCGGGAAGCAGCGCGATTTCGCGGACCTGGCCGACCGGCACGCCCGAATATTGGACCTGCGCGCCCTTGGTCAGTCCGTCGACCGATTGTTTGAAGAAGATGTCATATTCGCGCTTGGGGCCGCCGCTGTCGTTGGCGAGCCAGACGACGAAAAAGGCGAGCGCCGCTGTGAACAGCAGGACGAAGGCGCCAACCAGCACATTGTTCGACCGTGTTTCCATCAGCTTTTCCTATCCTGCCGCTCGGCGGCGATGTTGCAGCCTGCGGCTGCGCGCCCCCGCGGCCCGTTGAAATAATCCTGTATCCACGGATGCTCGGTGGCAAGCAGTTCCGGGATGGTCCCGACCGCGATCACCTTCTTCTCCGCCAGCACCGCAACCCGGTCGCAGGTGGCATAGAGCGTGTCGAGATCATGGGTGATCAGAAAGACGGTGAGGCCCATCGTGTCGGCAAGTTCGCGGATCAACTCATCGAACTTCGCGGCGCCGATGGGGTCGAGCCCGGCGGTCGGTTCGTCGAGGAAAAGCAGCGCGGGATCGAGCGCCAGCGCGCGGGCGAGGCCGGCGCGCTTGACCATCCCGCCCGACAGTTCGGCGGGGAATTTGGGACCGGCATCGGGCGGCAATCCGACCATCGCGACCTTGTACGCCGCAATCTCGTCGAGCAGCTGCTGGTCGAGCCGCGGATAATATTCGCGCAGCGGAACCTGGATATTTTCGGCAACGCTCAGCGTCGAGAAGAGCGCCCCGCCCTGAAACATCACGCCCCAGCGGCGCCGCAGGTCACGCGATTC